>Ga0123353_10000730_pt1 | contig 40117 bp, 23 predicted proteins | sample TergutLab28metaG_3_FD_92763 | JGI IMG/M metagenome (GOLD analysis project Ga0123353, IMG submission 92763) | Labiotermes labralis P3 segment gut microbial communities from Petit-Saut dam, French Guiana - Lab288 P3 | ecosystem: Host-associated > Arthropoda: Insects > Digestive system > Gut ... | reverse complement strand
GGTTCCGCTGGGAAAGTCGGGAGCAAGACCTGTCCCCCGGTGAATGGCTGCGAGTAGCGCAGTTCTAAGAGGAAGGACTGGTCAGGACTCGTCGATGTGAGCGGAATGTAAAACAAGGCTCCCTCGTCGATGGAATCTCTTTCGAGTGTGACGGTGTTGCCGTTGATCGTCGGAGCAAGGTCAAATGTTGTGCCGCTCGGCATTGCAAGGGTTAACCGCTGCTGGACACTCTTGATCTGGTACAACGCCTGCACCGAAAGTGTGGTGGAGTTGTTGACCATTACTGCCCGAACGAGACCGCATTCGATGCTGGTGCGTTTGACCTCCTCCAATTCATACCGGGTGGCGATCAGGTTGAGCGTCCAGTGGTCAAAGAACTCAAATGCCGCCGCCACGTTATCTGTCCGATCCGCTTCGGGGAGGTCGATCCGTGGGTCAATCGGTCGCAGTCCTCGGTTCGCCGGGTCGTCGCCGAGGTCCATCGTTTGCGCCTTCGTGATGGCGATATGTCCATACGCCCGGTCCACCCCCTGCGGCACCAGTCGCGGGACACTCACCGGAAGAGGTACGCCGGTGTTCAGTTGGTCAAGTTCCGTTTCCCAGTAGAGTTCAAACACGCCGCTGCCAGAAAGTTCACTGCCGCCGGAAAATTCCCAAGCGACCATGCCCTCTTCGACCCCCTCTTCGATATCCGTCGGTGGTGCTGTCAGTATAGCATCGCGTATCCCTTGCGTCCGGTTCCGAACCCGCGAAGAAATCTCCGCCGGAACATCGACCCGGAGGGACCGGACCCCGCTGTATAGGATCGTGTAATAAAACCGGCTCGTGAACTTGGCAACACCATCTTCGATCTGCACCAGTTGGAATTGCCGGATCGTAATCTGCGGTTTTCGCCGTTCGATTTGCAGGTCGAGTATGGCATTTTCTTGTCCGAAGACGAAACCGAGTTGCGGCGAACCGCCAAACCCCCAGTCAGCCCGCAGTTGCTCGACCGGTACGGCTTGCAAGCCGGTGGGTTCGACTTTATTGATGCGGAAATAATCTGCCACATTAACGACCGCTTTGGCTTCCCGCCGGATGACAAAGTCTTTTGCTGCCACCGGCATCTGGATGCGGAAATCGACTGCGTTGCCGGTCGGGGATTTCAGGTCAGCGTCGTCTAATCGTTTTGTCAGGGTAATTGCCAAGCCGACTTTGCCCATTGCTTTTGTGGACAAGTCAACGGTCAATCGTTTCATTGCCGGGAAACCACCCCCTGCCCCCTCCACCGGAGGGGAATTATTGTTATTCCCCTCCGGTGGAGGGGTGCCCGATAGGGCGGGGTGGTTATTCCCCACCGAGTTTGGAATGTTTGTTTCTCCCATGTTGCGCAACAGTGTGCGGATTCGTTCTAGGTTCTCTTCCGCACCATGGATGAAGATATTGTTCGTGTTCGGATCGACCGCAACATACGGTCTTACTGGATGGGGATCATCCGCAAACAGCGTATTGACTGCTTGTCGTGCCGCCTCAGGATCAACAGTCCGCAACTGATGAACAAATATCAATTGTTCCTTATTCGCACGTCCCGGCAAGTTACTGACGTGCCAAGTATTAACCGATACCGCTCTCGCATCCCCTTGTTGAAAACCGGTTACATTGCCGACCTCGAATCCGTCGGGAATGTCGAGTACCAGTTGGAAAACACCGGCTCTTTCTATCGTGAAAAAGTTTTGCATCGTCAATGCTAACCGGTCAGCATTCAATGTTACGAAGGTCTGGGTATCGGCAGTAATCTGCGGTTGTACCCGTTCGACCGCCAGCGTCAGATTATAGGTCGCCGATGCTAATCGGTACGCATACAACCAATTCATTCCTCGCATCGTTTGCGGCAGTTCGGCGGTGTCCATTTGCATCAGCCCGACCACTCTTGCCGTGTCGGTCGTCATCGTATTGGAAACGCCGATCCCCAGCACCCCTTGCTGTCTTCCCGCCCCGACTGCCCGGAGGGTCGGGATTTCGACCGACTTGTCGTCCGCTTCCATCAGTCGTTCGAGTTGAATAATGATCCGCTGCTGAGCACTTGCCGGTTGAAAGAGTTCCACTTGAATCGTTTGCGTCTCTTCCCCCTGATTGACCGACCACGTCCGCACATTCGGGTCGAAGATCGAAAGCACTTTTTGATCGTTGGGAACTTCAATCGCAAGCCGCTCAATCTCCGCCCTGCTAATGGTGTAATCAAGGATTGCCTGTGTCCGAAGCACCCCTTCATCGAGTGTAACCCGCTGTTCGAGTTGGACACTGGTGAGCGATTCCAAACCGGTCGCCCCTTCCGCCTTGGGGGTCCAGCCAATTCGCACCGTCGGAGCCGCCCCGACGAAGGCGAGTACCTTCGTGCCAGCATCGCCGTCCGGCTCTTCACTGGCAGCAATCAGGGGAAAAAAATCAACCTTCACGCCGGACTCTGGAATGAGCACCACCCATCGGCTAATCGGCGTTTGCGGCACTTCAAAGGAGACCCCATTACGACCGGGGGACTTTTCGATAGTTCGTGCGTATTTCAATTCGACTTCGACCAATCCCGGCTTCGCCGCTTCCAGGAGCAGCGTATAGCCCCGCTGCGGATCCCCCAGCAATCGGGCAGGCTTATCATCGACCGTCGCCTCCGTAATCGCCACATTATGGAGCCGGATCGGAACTTCATGCCAACCTTCCGCAAGGAGATCAATGTTCAGTCGTGCCGTCACCTGCACAATTTCATCGGCAACCCTCGCTTCATGGACAGTCTCCGAAATCATAAAAGGAACCGGCACCGGCTTCGGCGGCTCCACCGGCGCAGGCTTCGCCTGTGCAGCCTCCCAAAGTTGCCGGAACTCCTCGTAAGGCAAAAACACGCCGCGACCATTCTTTTCAAAGGTATCGCGGAGTTTGTCAAACGGAATATAGACCGTTTGCTCCCGGACAATGGGCGGTGCGTCGTTGTTTTCTTGCGCGAAAACGCCTGTAACGGACATAACAGCAACCAAGACGGTCAGTATTGCGAGTCTTGGGATAGCGAGAAATGGCTTCTTTAACATAGATTGCTCCTTATATTTTGCGGAATCGGAACGGACGGGGGGAACGGAATGGTCAACCCAGTCGCCCCAGTGTACCATAAATTTCATTGGGGTACAAGAATGGAGACGCAGGGGTGCATAAAAGTTTCCACTCGTTCAAATGGTCGTGTTGATCTAGGGCATCATTGACTAAAGTGAACTTTGCAGATCGAGTGTCATACTCCCCAAGCAGTCGAATTTTGATAGAATTGTATTAGTGGATACCCCGACCGTTTGCCTTTTTTTCGGCGTTTTGTTGCTCCTTACTGCGGCAACGGTGGGGTTGCGCTCCCTCCTGAAATACACTGATTTCGGCGTTGATCCGGCAGTCATCGAGACATTTCGTCCAAGAATTCGTATCTGGTGGATTCTCTTTGGTCTTTTCCTCGCCGCCTTTTGTTTCGGTCCAACAACGACAACAATCTTATTTTTTATCCTGTCGGTAACGATCCTTCGGGAATACATTACGCTCACGCCGAAAAGTCCTGCTGATCATCAAACGCTTTTTTGGATTTACGTAGTTTTTACGCCATTGCAGTTTGCCCTTGTCGGCATCAATCCTGCGTGGTTCGAGCAGGTAACGGGTTTCACACCGTATCGGGTTTTTTCGCTCCTGTTGCCGGGCTATGTTTTTCTGGTGTTGCCTGGGATGATGGCTATCTCCGGTGATCCCAAACGTTTTTTGGAGCGAACGGCAAAACTCCAACTGGGACTGATCGTTTGTGTCTATTCGTTGAGTTACGCCCCGGCACTGCTCACGCTGGACTTGCCCAATGGATCGCCGTCCACACCACCACCGTCGGCGACGGTCTTAGAAGGCGGCTTGGAAGGAACAGCCATTGAAACTGCCATCGAAATTTTCGGAGAGAGCGGAGAGAGCAGAGAAACGGTCGCAGAACTGCACCAGGAGGTACCAGCCGAAGAAGCCGATTCGTATACACCAAAACTCTTTCGGATGTTTCCGCTCATGAGTGGCAAACATTTTCAACTTCTGCTCTTTTTTGTGCTCATTGTTCAGTTAGGGGACGTTTTTCAGTATCTATGTTCGCGTGCTTCCCGTCGGCATGTTGTGGCGGGAAATATCAATTCGACCCGGACTTGGGGAGGAGTTCTTTTCGGTATGATGGCAACTGCATTGATGGGGATGGCACTGTGGTATTTCACTCCGTTTCCGCAGTGGTGGCAAGCGGGGCTTGCAGCGATGCTCGTCGCCCTGATGGGTTTTCTCGGCAGTATGACGATGTCGGCAATCAAGCGGGACAGGGGCGTGGGCAGTTACGGAGCATTGATTCCCGGTCATAGCGGGTTTTTAGATCGGCTCGATTCGCTCTGCTTTGCCGCTCCGGTCTTTTATCATTTCGTTTGGTATTTTGGGAAATAAGGAGCCGCGAGCGTCTGGAAATGGGACACGCGAGGCTCAAGATTGTTTGATTGCGACACCAGGTACTACCTCGTCACATCTAAAATTATCTATTTTGTTTTTGCTTTGGATTTTCGGAACTTGTATCCTTCGCTTTTCCCCTTGAACACGGCTGTCCTTATATTGCCAAAACCCGCTGGTATTTAGCCAGTACTCCGCGCACAGAACCGGGGATTAATGTCCATCCGCTCTTTCGTTGTTGGTCTCTTCCGGCTCTGGATCGGGTGCCAACCGCGACGGCGTAACTTCCGTTGTTAACTTGAACTCAACACGTTGCCCTCCGGATTCGACAGTGATGAACTGTCCCGAAGTGTCTCGACTCCAGTATTTTTCGGGTACTTCCGCACTCTTGAAGGTAACGTCGTACTCACCCGGCACGGCACCGAGCCCCGGCGGGTCGTTGCCGGTTGTTACCGTGAACGCCCCACCCTTCTTAGTCATTCCGCCCGCCACAAAGCCGTTCTCGTCATCACGCGGATGAAAGACAACACTTGCCCCCTCAACGGGCTTGCCATCCAATGTAAGCGTTCCGTAGATACGTACCGCTCCGTACTCGCTCTTTTGCTCCGGCAGAAGCCAATACACCAGTCCTCCCAGCAGGCAAAGAACAACAATACCGAAGACAACCCCCATTACATGTTCTTTGGTAATACGGCTTTCGGATACTTTTCCGCTCACCCAAGTCGAGGCTTGGCTCAATGGTTCCTCCAATGATTTGCCGATATCTGTGAATGTCACATCTTTTCGGGCACCGGGAGTTCGTGCGACTTGCGCACTGGGTTCGCCAGTGGTATCAAAAGGATCCGTACTATTATTGTAGGTGGCAACAGGGGGTGCGGAAACGGCGTAGAGTTCCGCATGTTGGGTACCGGGACCGGTTTTGGTGACTGGCGATTCAGTGCCGAAAACGATACCTTCCACTGAATCGGCAAAAATCTTTGTTCCGGCAACGGTAATGACATCGTCAGGCAAGATTGATCCTTTCAATGCCATGTCCAACAACCGTTTTTTCGTAACGGAAACGTTTTGCCCTTTGTGCCGAATCTCGAACATCACTTCGGCTTCCGGTTCAGGTTCCGCTTTGGGTGTTGCCAATGGAATGGGAGCCAGTTCAAAAACGTCAGGGGGACTCGCTGCCGCCTGCTGTATTGGCGGCTTTTTTTCTGCTATTGTTTCAGCATTCTGCTTGATGGACAGGATAAACGTGTGTCTCCCCGCCGTGAGTTCGTCACCGTCTTTGAGTTCCAGCCGACCCAAAATCCGATTGCCGTTGACGAAGGTACCGGTTTCCCCTCCCAAGTCCTGAAGCGTTACCTTGCCCTCTTGGGTATAGATCACACAATGGTGCGGACTGATTCGAGAACTGTTCGAGCGAAGATGGCACCCTTCTGCCCGACCAATCCTGAATGCTGATACATTAACAGGGATTGCCTTACCACCCTGGGTTTTATTATTGACAATTAGTTGAACCTGCATGGTTTATTCTTTTGTGCTCTTTGTGCATCCTTTGTGTACGTTGTGATAATTTTGTCTGTGTCCGCCGGAATTAGTGGCGACGGCATTTGCTTGCGACTTAGGAATTGCTCTCGCCTGAAAGGCTTAAAAAGGTCATGATTTGCCTTGTTTTTGTGAAACAAAAAGATAAATCATGGACAAAGGCACGGCACGGATGCCAACACCCCACGAATATCGTACCATAATTTTGCCTATCGGACAAGACAAATACGAACAAATCGAGTCCGTTGGCACGATTGCGGCGTGGTCGGCGTTATTTGTCGGCATTGCATTGATTCGTTGTTTCCTTGCGTGGTTGTCCGGCGGAGCGATGGAATGGAGAACGATACGTCGAAAATTGACTCGAAAACCTACTCGTTGCTACTTCCGGCGTACCAAAAAGAAAGCCGCCACTCAATCCGGCATGCATCAGGAAATCTCCTTGCTCCTTTCTTCTTTCTCCTCAAAGAACAACCAGTACAGTAGCAACAAAACCACGCTGCACACGAGCAGACAATCGGCAATGTTGAAGTTGGGCCAATGAAACGTGCCGATCATACAGAGAATCCAATCCCGAACGGCGTAAATGGGTTCGCCTGCCAACGGATGCAATTCGTGCCACTCTGGATAATCAGGATAAGCCAAACCGTGCCAACCGAGTCGGTCATAAAGGTTTCCACAAATGCCCGCCGTAATCATCCCCAAAATCACCGTGAGAAACCAACTCCGCCACGCCCAAAAGAAGAGATACACCGCAATGCCTGTGAGAAAAGCAATAGATAATGCAACCAAAATTGTTATCTGTCCCCCCATGATGCCAAACAGTGCTCCCGTATTGAGCGACGTTTGAAAACCGAAAACGTCCTGCCAAATCCAGTACACCTCCCCCGGATTCAATCTCTCCAGCGTTTGGAACGCCCAGTGTTTCGTGAATAGGTCTGCCGATAATCCTGCAACGGCAATCGAAAGAAAGAGGACGACAGACGGCAGACGGCAGACGGCAGAAGACAACAGAGGTTGCCGAACGGCGTTCGACAAAGACTCTTCTGCCGTCTGCCGTCTGCCGTCTGCCGTCTTTTTACTACTGTCTCGGGTATTATTCATGTGCAAGTTCGACGCATCGGACGCAACTGTCCGTGAAGGGGAGGACATTCAATCGGACTTTCGGGATCGGACAACCGCAATGTTCGCAGATTCCGTAGGTACCGACTCTGATTCGTGCCAATGCTTCTTCAATGTGTCGCAATGTCTCATTGTCCGACTGGATGAAGGAGAGCGTCTGTTCCCGCTCAAAATTATCGCTCCCAATATCTGCCATGTGGAGCGGCATCGCGGAAAGGTCCCCGGCGGCTTCGGATCGACTTTGACTGAGCGCACCATCAGCCATCGTGGAAACATCCCCACGAATTCGGGCACGAAGCGCAAGTAGTCGGTTTTTATAGGTTTCCAACTCGGCTTCGGACAATTTTCTGTCCCCCGGTTTTTTGACCTCTTTACTCCTCTGTGCAAACTTTTTTGTTGCTTTTTTGGGCATACACACCTCCAGACGACGTGAATTCTAGCAAAAATCGCCAAAAATTCAAGACGGAGAGCGCAAGAGCGGACGGATGCAAGCCAGCCGGTTCCACGATTGCCGAAATTTTCTTGCGAACCACCGCCGATGTGGTAAGATAAGAATTCTGAAAACCCCAGCGAAATCTGTTACAATGGTACAATCATGTCCCAAAATCACGCCCCCCAAGTCTTGCCGACGGAACTACAGCAGTTGGTCGAGAAAGAACTAAAAAATGACGAACAATTGATCTGGACTGGACAACCGGTACTGTCCACGCTCGCCGGATTCATGTTGAATATCGCTGGTATTGCAGGTGTTCCCGCATTGATCGCTGCGTCGGTGTGCTTCTTTTTCGCAATGGGACAACCTTGGGTGGTGTTTTTTTTCGCGGCATTCCTCGGTGTTTTTTTCCTGTGGGGGTCTTTGACATTCCTTAGCATGCCGTTTGTCGAGCGGCAAGCAATGAGGAATACCGTTTACGCCATTACCGATCAACGAGCGATCATTTTTATCAAGAAACGCCGGACTGCGAAAATCGTGAGTTACACGCCCGATAAATTAGACAAACTGTGGAGTGAAACAAATATGTTTAACGACAGCGGCAGTGGCAGTATTACTTTCATCAGATCCAAGAGAGCCGCCCGTGCGGGCACCGGCGGATTTGAGAGTATTCCGTCCGTGCAAAAGGTCGAACAGTTACTCAAAGACTTGGTAGCAAAGGTACCGAAAGATGAGAGGACACTCGAACAACATGATGATCTGCCGATACTACATCTTCTTGATCGTACACCGCGAGAGATACCGCTCTCGCTCCGAGTATATCTGCGGCAGTATTCAGCAGATGTGCCGTATATGCTTTGGGGCAGTGTTGTTGCGGCCTTCGGATTCATGTTCACGCTCGTTGGAGTTTCGATACCATCCGAAGTCGCACCTCTGATAGCCAAGTTGATGTTTATTGGATTGAGTTTACCATTCGGAATCGTGGGACTTTATATTGTATTTTCTGCTTGGTACGTCGGCGGTCCCAAGATGATTCGTTTTTTACAAGACGGTATCGCAACGAAGGCACGGCATTTTGCTACCAAACCGACGGGAAAGATAGACTCGGATCTGCGGGGCAATCAAGCAGAAATGCAGTTCGATTTTGAATATCAAGTCGATGACAAGAAACACAAATTTTCTGTCTATGGCTTTGACATGTCCCGATGGACGGATTCACCTTGCAAGGTTGTGTTTTACGATCCGCTGGAGCCATCGCAATCGATGTTGCTGGATCAATTTCCACTCGGTGTTTATTTCGACGAATTGACGGGACGCTTCGGTGTTAATCCTTTGCGTCTTGTTCCGGCGTTTTTGATGGCGGGCATTGTCTGCGCAGAAATAGCGGCGATTGTCTGGCTGGCAATCTGGGGATTCTGATTGGTTTTCACAAGGGCACGAGGGATACAAAGGGCATACCATCACCAAATAATCTGCTTGCGAACCAGCGGTGATGTGGTAGAATAGTGCCGACCATGCCATTTGAACACATCAATTTACGCCTTTCTAACTGTGATTGGAACGCCGCCGTTTGCAAGACTGTCGATGTTTTGCGAAATGGGGGACTCGCCGTCGTGCCGACAGAAACCGTCTATGGACTTGCCGCCCGACTAACCGATAGTCGAGCAATCGAAAAACTAATTCAACTCAAAGGACGCGACGAACAACATCCTTTTGCGTTGGCATTTCCGAGCGTTGACGCAATCGGTGATGTGTGCACCGAAATGAGTCCGCTGGCTCTCCGATTGGCAAGACGCTGTCTGCCGGGTCCCGTCAGTTTGGTGCTCGATGTGTCCCCCGATAGCGTGTTCTGGAAACTCCCGGAAGAAACTCGAAAATCCGTTTCGTTGCAATCGACCGTCTGCTGCCGGGTGCCGGACCATCCCTTGCTCTTGACCGTATTGGGTGAACTCAATGAGCCGATGGTACTGACCAGCGCGAATCTCTCCGGGCAAGGAGAAACGGCAACTGTTGAGCAAATCATTGCCGATCTCGGCGGCGGAATTGATATTCTGCTCGACGATGGTCCGATTGCGCAACCGAAACCTTCGACGATTGTCAAAATCGTGGGCGACGATCATATGATCCTTCGGGAAGGAGCACTCAAATCAGAAACAATTAAGCGGTTATCGGCACTGATGATCTTGTTCGTCTGCACGGGCAATACATGCCGAAGTCCGATGGCGGAACGTCTTTGCGAACGATTGATTGCGGAACGCCTAAACTGTTCAATAGATGCTTTGGAACAGCACAGAATTGTCGTCTTGTCCGCTGGTGTATCGGCAACGGAAGGGCAACCGGCAAGCACAAACGCCGTCGAAGTGCTCAGTGAATACGGTCTCGATTTGAGCAATCATCGTTCGTTGGTGCTTGCTGAAACGCATGTTCGGTTTGCGGATTATATTTTGACGATGACTCGGCACCATCGGGAGCGGATTTTATCGAATTGGCACAATGTCGATTCTCGATTGTGTGTGCTTCGGATGGACGGCGGCGACATTGCCGACCCGATAGGCGGTTCGATGCCTGCATACCGAACCTGTGCCGAACAACTCCGAGTCGAAATTGGACGGAGGTTGGACGAAATCGGTTGGAGGTAAAAACGAAAGCGAGAACCTCACCAAAAACCGGACACGCGACCTGCAAGTTTGTATTGCAACCGCCCGCCCCATCGTGTATAATGCTCTGGCAAAATCGAACCTCACACTCCAACCCCCTCAAAATTATGAAACGAATTGCTGTCCTCCCACTGTTTCTCTGTCTCGGACTTGTTTCGGAGTCCGCACTGGCACAATCCCTCGTCGCACCGGGTGCCCAAGTTGTCAAACTTGCCGATGGTTTCGGATTCACCGAAGGTCCCACCGCTAACTCTAAAGGTGATGTCTATTTCATCGATGACCCGAACTGCCGGATTCACGTCTGGTCGGTCAGCGAGAAAAAGGTTTCCGTCTTTGTCGAAGAATCTGCTCACGCCAACGGAATGTACTTCGATAAAAACGATGTCCTTTATGCCTGCGAAGGAGGCACGGGCAGTGTCGTCAGTTACACGCCGGACGGCAAACGCACGGTCGTTGCCAACAAATTTGGCAATCGGCACTTCAACAAGCCGAACGATCTTTGGATCGACCCGAAGGGAGGCATTTATTTCACCGACCCGCAGTACGGCAACAATTTTCACGTTGTTCAAGACGGTCAGCATGTCTATTACATTTTGCCGGATCGGAGCAAAGTGATCCGCGTGATTACCGTCGGCGGACCAGGTTCAAACTTCGTGAAACCGAACGGCGTGATCGGCACCCCAGATGGAAAGTTGCTGTACGTGGCGGACATCGACGGCAGAATGGTCTATCGCTTCAACATTCAAGAGGACGGCACACTGACCAACCAGACTCCTTATGCTCCTGTTCAAACCGACGGTATGACGATTGACGAAAGGGGCAACATTTACATGGCGGGTGGCACTGCTGTTACTGTTTACAGTCCGGAAGGCAGGGAAATCGAACGCATTGCGGTGCCGGAAAGATGGGTTGCCAACGTTACTTTCGGCGGAGCGGACTTCAAAACGCTCTTCATCACGGCAAGTTCTGGGTTCTATGCCGTCGAGATGACCGTCAAGGGCGGCGGACGGTGATCGACGTGTTTCCGGGGACACAGTCCCCGGTTCTCTTGTTACTTTTAGTTCTAAACAGTTCCAGTGTGCCATGAGATTGTTTTCTGTTTCCTTGCTCTGTTTCACGGCGTTTGTAAACGAGGGTTTCGCGCAGGTTGCCGTTGTTCTCAACGAGCCGCCCGGTGTCGTGATGAGCATCGAATCGCAATACGTTGCCGACATTGCCAAGCGGACAACCGACGCAATGGTCATCCATCCCTGTGGCGATGGAACATTCGTTACCCGAACTGGTGTCGCGGTATCGCTCGGCGATTTCACCGTCCTTTGGATTCATCACGGCGAACCGCTCGCCGCCGATGTGCTGCTCCGGCAACCGGCAACCATTGCGGCGATTCGACAACATCTTGTATCGGGACGCGGCATCTTGCTTACCGGTAGTGCGGCAATTCTGCTCGAACCATTAGGACTCGACGTGCCGCAGACCCAACCGATGACCTTTGGACATGACCGGGAGCAATTCGGACTCGTTCCCGTTGATCCGAACCATCCATTATTCATCGATGCAGACACGGATCGTGGCGTACTTTGGTTTTCAAGCGCGACGTACTATGCTTTCGCAAGTTTTTCCGCTCCGCAGGGCAAGATGATCGCACGCAATCCCGGCGGACCTCCCGCTCCGCTATTGGAGTACCACTTGGAACAAGGCAAACTCCTTGCGATTCCATTGCGTATCAGTCCGCTCTACAATCTCGCAACGGAAGGGTATCGGCAGAACTTTGAAGTGCTGACGAGCAACATGTTACGGTATCTCGAAGGAACGCTTCCGACTGCCGCTACTCCAAGCAAAGACCCGTTTGAAGACGACATCGTTGCACTGCAACTTGCAATTGAAAACCTCCATGAGACGTTCGGCGAACAATATCCGCATGGCGAAGTTTATCTCGCAAGACTGAACGATATTCTTCAAACGAAGGATGGTGTTGCACTCGAACAGTTGCGGCGTGAAGCCTTATTGGAAAATAACCCGTTGCTCGACTTCGACCGTTTGCTCTTGGTTCGCCGCAGTGAAAAAGACCTTGGGTTGCCGATGAACACCCATTCAAATTCCATTTTATCGAGAACCGGCTACGATAACCAACTCGTACTCCTCGATTATTGGAAAACAATCCCTCAACCGACAACGCTCTACGAACCGAAAGAGGGTCGCTTCGTTGGCGACCTGAAATTGCATTTCGATGCCGAGCGGTTCCTCTTTTCGTCGATCAACGACAGGAACCGTTGGAACGTCTTCGAGATGAACATCGACGGCACTGGATTGCGAGAGTTGCCGTTGATTCCCGATGACGATGTGGACAACTTCGATGCCTGTTATTTACCCGACGATGGAGTCGTGTTCTGTTCCACAGCGTGTTTTGCCGGCGTTCCCTGCGTGAATGGCACAGGATATAATTGCAATCTTTACCGCCTCTATCCAGACGGCAACATTCGGCAGGTAACTTACGAACAGGATCAAAATTGGTCGCCGACGCTGCTCAACAATGGTCGGCTACTCTATCAGCGTTGGGAATACACCGACATTCCGCACGCCTTTTCCCGAATTCTGTTTCATGCGAATCCCGATGGCACGAACCAATCGGAATACTACGGCAGCGGTTCCTACTATCCCGCGTCGATGTTTTATGCTAAACCAATACCAGACCATCCGACGAAGTTTGTCGCCATTGTCGGCGGACATCACGAATTGCCCCGGATGGGTGATCTTGTGTTGTTCGATCCCTCTTTGGGACGGCGCGAGGCGGACGGTGCCCTCCAACGGATACCGGGATACGGTCGTAAGGTCGAACCCGTGATGCTTGATCTGCCGATTGCCCAGACTTGGCCCAAATTTCTGCACCCGACACCGCTCAATGAAAACTTTTTCATCGTTTCTGCCAAGCCGTCGCCGGAGAAGCCCTGGGGCATTTATCTCGTTGACGTGTTTGATAACATAATCTTGATTCACGAGGAGCCCGGCTACGCAATGTTTGAACCGATTCCTGTACGTAAAACAATCCGCCCACCGAGCATTCCAGATCGGATTGATCTCACCCGACAGGATGCCGATGTCTTCATTGCGGATATTTATTTCGGCAAAGGAATGCAAGGGGTGCCTCTGGGAAGCGTTAAATCGATTCGCGTTTTTTCGTATCAATTTGGGTATCAAGAGATGGGTGCCGAGCCGTACAGCGTTGGTCTCGATGGTCCCTGGGACCCCCGCCAGATTCTCGGTACCACGCCAGTTCATGCCGATGGTTCCGTGTCATTCAAGATACCGGCTTACACGCCGTTTTCCATTCAACCCCTGGATGAGGAGGGCAAGGCAATTCAAATGATGCGAAGTTGGGTCACCGCCATGCCCGGCGAGGTCGTTTCCTGTTCCGGCTGTCATGAGGCACAGAACACGGTTCCTCCGACGCGAAGATCAAGAGCCGCCGAAACCGAACCCGTTGAACTGACCCCGTGGTATGGTCCGCCGCGCGGGTTTTCTTTCGTTCGGGAAGTCCAACCGGTGCTGGATGCGTATTGCATCGAATGCCATCACATTGACAATATGCACGGGGGCAATACACTCGGAGCATTTTCGTTGCAGGACGGTCTGCCGAAACCATTGCAGAACAACACGAATTACATCAATGTAAAATCACGGTTTTCGCCTTCGTATTACGAACTCCGTCGCTTCGTTCGGACACCAACGAAGGAAAGCGATATGTTGCCCAATCTTCCGTGGGAGTACCACGCCGACACAACGCGGCTCGTCCAGTTGTTGCAAAACGGACATCACGGCATCGAACTTGATGCCGAAGCATGGGACCGGCTGATAACGTGGATCGATTTCAATGCGCCGTTCCATGGTAATTGGCGGGACATCATTATGGATGACAAACCGCAACAGGTCGTATCGCAATTTGAACGCCGACACGAAATGCGCCGCCGCTACACCGGTGTCGATACGTTGCTCGATGATGATCCGAATGTTGAGTATCCCGTCGCGGTGCTTGCTCAACAACCTCATCTCTTTTCATCGAGAACCGTAAGTGAGGCGTTTGCCCAAAGAGCCGCAAGTGTAGGTGGTACCCCGCCGGAACTTGCGGGTAACACCGCGAACACGCCGAACCACCCGCAAGTTGCGCAGAGTACCGCTCCACTTGCGGCTCTTGATTCCAAGATTCGCCTCTTGGACATCAACCTCGTTTCTATCCCGCCGCTCGATGGCGTACCCTTCTGGATAAGCACAACGGAAATCACCAACGCGCAGTTTGCGGCGTTCGATCCAGAGCACGACAGCCGCATTGAGAGCGGCGATTTTATCATGTTCAGTCCCGGTGAACGGGGGTGGGCGGTCAATCGACCTGATCAGCCGGTTGTGCGGGTTTCGTGGAACCAGGCAATGGAATTTTGCGATTGGTTATCGGAGCAGACAGGTCGAAAGGTAACGTTGCCGAGCGTCGAGCAATGGGAACACGCTTGTCGAGCCGGTACAGACACGTCGTTTTGGTACGGAGACATCGATACGGATTTTTCACCGTTTGCGAATCTAGCGGATCGGGATTTCCAGCAGATTGATCCTTTCGGTTGGTCCGGTCGCCGCGACACGCTCCCGGATTGGCGACCGGCGGACGTTCGGTTTGACGACCGCAGTCGGGTATCCGCTCCGGTGGGCAGTTACCGTGCGAATCCGTGGGGGTTGTACGACATGCATGGCAACGTTGCGGAGTGGACACGTTCCGGCATTGAAAAAAATGGCATTGAAAAGAGAATCGTCTGCGGTGGTTCTTGGTACGATGTCCCTGCAAGGAGCCGTGTTGGCTTCCGACAGTTTTATCGTCCCGAACAACCGGTCTTCGATGTGGGATTTCGGATTGTTGTTGATGCCGAATGATACTGAATGACTCGGATTTTTTGTTTCGCACGAAGGCACAAAGTACACAAAGGGCTTACGCGGCGGGCTCTGTAGACGTGTCTAATGACGAAGCATCACGGAATCCGGTATAAACTTGCCGAAGCATTCGGATTCGTGGCGCGTCCCGAATTGTGCAGGAGCAAATCCGAACCGACATGGGAGGGCATCGGCAACGACGGCGATAGTTGCGTCGATTCCTGCAGGACCGATAGTGTTTCGGACAGTGGAGTAAGTATCGGCAACGGAGACAACGAAGGTTGCGAGTTAGGAACCGGTACCGAAGCCGGTGTTACTTGTCGTACAAAATAATCTGAAATTGCCCGATTAGGCGTTGCGGGCAGCGGAACATTAGTGAAAGTCTTGGCAGGATACTCCGGCAATGGGGGCATGTACGTCACTGCTTGCCGCTGGGACTGCAAGTTTGTTTGTGCCGCTTGTGAAGTGGGAACCAAGGTTTCGACTTCGGCAACGTTGACATCGGCGTTGGGTGTATCCGCTTTCGATCCACTCCACCAATTTGACAGGGCAGTCATCAGCGAACTCGCACTCGGTTCCGACTTCCCTTGTAATTTTGCGAACACTTGCTGCACCGTTTCGGAACTCTGCACCGGCACCGTTCCGGGAGTTTGACCAGGTACCACCCCATCGATTTTGCTGTGAAACTGCTCGAATTGAGTGTGAACGAATTCGTAACTGTCCTTGGGAACGAACAAACTGATTCGCGTGAGGAGTTGCACCAGGTGACTGCCCGTCTTGGAATTGAACACGACCGCCCGACTTGTGTCGCTGAGCATTACGGCAAAGAAAGTAATAATCAAGCAGAGCAACAGTCCTTTGGCGAAGCCGAGTAGTCCACCGAGGGATTTATTCAATTTTTCGAGGTGCCAGTCTTTTATCAGTTTTTCGAGGGCGGTTTGTGCGAACCGAATGCCGACGAGTGTAATGAGAAAGACGATTGCCATTGCCGCCACTTGATCCCAGGGGGCTTCGAGGGGAATGGTAGGAGCAACGAGACTACCGAATCGGGTGGCGACGATCCAGCAAACAACGTAAGAGGCAACAGAGACGATCTGCGAGACCATCCCTTTCCAGATACCTCGTAGCGTCAATGCCGCCAAAATTGCAATGATGATTAGGTCAAAAACGCTCACGCTGTGGGTACACAAAAACGGATGCACTGGGATGATACCATTTTTTCGCTTTTTAGGAAAGAGCAAAAAGGGAAAAAAGCATCTTCAAATCTCCTTCGCATCGACGACAACGAACGCATCGGCAACGTCCTTGGGGAGCCGTGTCGGTTTGCCCGACGAGAGTTTGACAAAGACCCAGAGCGTTTCCGCTTGGGCAATCACCTTGTCATCGCTGATCCGCACAAATCGGTAAGTCCGTGTGGATCGGAAAGCATGCCAATCGCTGACCCCTGTGCGGACGATTAACTTGTCCCCTTCAAACGAAGGAGCAAGATACTCAATGGTATGCTTGCGAGCAAACCACGAGGATCCGAGTTCGATATACCGCTGTGCCGTCCAACCGTTTTCTTTCGAGTGCGCTACTGCCGCCTCGTTCATCCAGCGCAGATAACACTGGTTGTTCGCGTGATCGTTCTCGTCAATGTCCGAAGACAATACCGTGATGTGATGTTCGTAAATCGGGATAGGCATGGAAGGAGAAAGGAGTATGGAGAAAGAAGTTTAGGAGTTACGCTTTTGCGGGATTACGAGTCGATCCAGCGCATCGGGAGGCAGTTTTTGCCAAATGCCCATAATCGCTTGGTTGATCGGAGCGGTACTCTTTTCCAATTCTTCCACAAGTTGTTTCGTTTCTTCATGTTTTTTCTTGGTCAATGGGATGCGTTCGATGATTTCCTTGTTCTTTTCTTCGAGGGCTTTAAGTTCGTTCTCTTCATTTTTCAGAGAGTCCTCGGCGGTTTTCAATGTTTCGATCTTTGCTTTGATGTCTTTTCGGCGTGCGTCATTATCGGCGAGTGTTTTTTCCAACTGGGCGAGTTCTTCCCTTTCTTTTTTGGCACCCGACTCTTCGTTGGACACTTCGGCACGCAACTTGGAAATGTTTTGTATCAGTTGTTGACGTGTTTCCCGAAGTTGAGTCAAATCTGTGCCGAGTCCCGACTGCCGTTCTTCCCGCGCTTTGATTTCCCGGAGCAATGCCGCTTCTTCCTCTTTCAGTTGCGGCAGGTTTTCGGAGCGGTTCCGAAGGTCGGCAACTCGCTGGCTGACGGCATCGTATTCCGACTGCATTTTTCTCTCTTCGTTGGTCAAATTCGAGATTTGCGCACGCAATCCCGCGATGCGTTTGATTCGTTCCTGTGCATCGTTTTCAAGAGTCATCACTCTGTCGTCTTTCCGCATCTCCATGTTGTCCATTACACCTTCTTTACCAATACCCTTCCAAAACCACGTTTACCATTTATGTATGGAACGTACTCTTTTTGCTCGATAAGTTTATATCCTTTTTCCAACAAACCATTTAGTATTGCGCGCACAGACACGGCAAAAGGCTTTTTATAATCACTCGGAATATAACAATGATCCACTAACAGTATTTTTGAGTCATCATACTTCTTATATCTTTCTGGGATGTTTTTTAACGGTATTATTTTCAGCAACTTGTATTTTGGTCTGTTTTTTATGGGAAAATTGGTGTACCAATGCCCTGCCGCCCGTGTAAGTTCCCTTTTGGGATTGAGAAACCAATCGACTTCATTATAACCTGCCCATACTTTTTCTTCGTCAAAATAGGACATATAGGGTTGGTTTTTAACATTCGTTATATTTGAAATGATTAAAAATTTTTTCCTGCTTTCAATAATAATTCTCCAATAATCTCGCGCCCGTGAGAACGGCGGGTTCGTGCAAACAATGTCCGCTTCTTCGTGCAAAATTTTCAACGACAAAGGATCGTCAAAACTGCCGCTGTAGCCCTTCGGATATTCAAATTCGCGAAAGCCGTTTGACGTAAAAATGTACCCTTTTGGTCCTTGATTGAACAAATCAACTTTCCCTGCGTAATGTGTACAGATGAGTTTTTTTAGCCCTAAATTGTTAAAATTTCTTAAAAAATACAGTGCAAACGCAGACGTGTTGGTGTCCGTGGAATTCACCGCATCATCACAATTACAGAATACGACCTTATTTTTCCAAATTCTTTTCGGATACATCGACAGTTCTTTTTCAACATCTTCGTATCGAGTATAAAACTCGTCATTGTTCGTTTTCTGCGCTTTTTGTAGCACATCTTTTGTGGTCAGTCCACGTGCTTCAAGAGATGGTGTTGTTTTTCGTACAATTTTTACGAGTTGTTTTTTATCTTCCGACTTGATAAAAATCTCTCTGACGAACAATGGATGCGATTGAATAAAATGGACATAGTCCTTAAACAAGGGGGGATTATAAAAATAGATTTCCTTGCTTTTTTCCTCACGAAACTTGAAAAAACTCTTTTTTAGGGCACTTTCAACCTGTGCCATATCCTTGACTTCGCAGGTGAACAAATACTGGTAAATGTTTTCTTTGGACACCCCCGTCATATTGTTATATTCCTTGAGCCGCCGTTCGAGGTCATTCGTTTTCCCGATTTTGCACTTGGAAGGTTCTAACGAAGATTGTACGATGTAAATGTACTGGTTTTCTTGCTCGGATTTATTTTTTGCCATATCAATTTAGAGGCGGATCAGCCCGTTACTGGTGCCGTCATTCTAGCGATTTTTGTCTGTGCGCAAAGTCTCCCCGCCAGTTTAGTTCGCCAGTCCCATGTTCACTTACGGAACGTCAACCAACAAGACCCGCTGAAAATCCTCCGCCGTCGGATTTTCAATCGTTCTGACTCTCGCACTCATGCGTCCCTTTATTATATTAAAAACACTGCCCACCGTTCGCGCATTGCCAAAGTTCGCTCCCTCATGCCGCCGAATGTCGGCAAACAAACCGACAAGCCGTTGTTGAAACTCCTCCCCGTCAGGATAAATATACTGCTCACCCGTTAGCATATTGCAAAGGATCGACGCACACTCTTCATTCGTGTAATCCGGGAAGTTGATTTCAGTGCCGAACCGACTGCCGAGTCCTTGATTTGCCGATAGAAATGTGTCCATACGGTCCTTGTAACCGGCAAGCACTACAATCGTCGTAACATTACGAAGATCGGTGATATTCCCCACCAACGTGTCAATCGCTTCAAATCCGAACGCATCAGGATTGGCAACGCTCGGATTGTATAAACTGTACACTTCGTCGATCACAATGACGCATCCTGAATTTTTGGCGAAGAGGTCATTCACTCGGTCTTTGGTTTGTCCCACGAACGATGCCTTCAAATCGACCCCCCGGCATTCCACCACTCGCGGGTGTTCGATGATGTCCAGCGAATGGAACACCCTCGCCATATATCGGGCAATCGTTGTTTTCCCAGTGCCGGGATTGCCGACGAAACGCATGTTGTATTGTCCCGGTATCATACCCGTCGTCGCTTTTCGCAATGCCTCCGCTCGCTTTCGATCAAACTCCACTTGGTTCGCAAAGTCCCGAAGTTGCTGCTTCAAGGGGAGCATTCCGACGTACTTTTCGTCCAGTTCCATCATGATGTCGTCGATAGATTCTCGCGCGGTAGCATCTCGACCAGTCAGGTCTTCGACTTTCAATATCGACTTATCCGCATCGGTCTCGCGCATCAAGCGATTCGATTGATTGCTCTTCACCGTATCACGATAATAATTCTGCACCGCACCGGCATTGCCGAAGTTTCGTTCCCGCGAGATGCGTGCCAAGTGCGAAATCAGCCGAGCATCAAAGACATCCTTATCGCCGGGGGAGACCCTTTTCTTGTCGCGCTCGATGGTGTGATAAAAAATCGTTTTCAATTCTTCCGGCTTGAAGTCATCAAAATGAACTTCGTGCGGAAAACGACGTTTCAAGCCGGTGTTTGCCGCGTATAAATTCTGCATGTCATCCGTGTAACCTGCCATCACGACGACAAGGTTGGCGTACTCCGGTTCTGTTAAACGTTTAACAATCTGGTCGAGCACCTTCCGCCCTTGCTCATCTTTGGCAAACTGATACGCTTCATCAATGAAAAGCACACCGCCCAACGCCCGGTCAAAAACATCACGTGCCTTCTGTGCATATTCTGCCTGATATTGCGAAGTAAAATCGCTGATGGGATCAACTTCGATCAACTTATTCTTCTCGCTGATAAGTCCCATCGCATGGAAAAGATTGCCCATCTGTCTTGCCACACTGGTTTTGCCGGTGCCGGGATTGCCGAGAAAGATGCAATGATTCAAGTCGGTACTGGTTTCGCCTTGCATTTCATAACTGCGCTGTTTATCTAGCAGTTGTTTGAAGAATCGTTTGACACGCGGCAGCCCCACGAAGTTTTTCTCCAAGTCCGCGATGATTGCCCGTGCTTCTTCCTCTCGGAAGGAAATCGGATCAGGCAAATCACTCGGCAGGATTTCGGAACCCTCTGCTCGCCGCAATGCCCGATTGCCCTTCATCGTTTCAAACAGATTTCGCACTCCGCGTCCGTTGCCGATGCCGCCGCGCTTGGCAAACGAATCAAGATAACGATGCAGTTTCGTTCGCGCCTCGTCGGTAAGCGTCATCTGATTCTCTGTGCGTGCCATCATTTCAAACATCGCCAGCATTTCGCCGACCTTGTAGTCGGGAAAACGTAAGTACCGATTGACACGAGACTTAATGCCTGGATTCACCTTGAAAAGTTCCGGCAACCGCTCTTCGTACCCCGCGAAGATCACCGTGAGGTTGTCGCGGTTGTCTTCCATTTCCTTCATCAATGCCTCAAACGCTTTTCGCCCCCACGGGTTCTCTGCGAAAAGATAAAACTCGTCAACGAAGAGCACACCACCGGCGGCTTCTTGAATTTTATTCCGCATATTCTGGACGGTCTCGCCCTCATTGTAACTGCTGATAATGTCGGAATACGCCATTTCAACGAACTCCTGCGTTGACCGTAATTCCAAAGCCCAGAATATCTGTCCCAGCAGCCGGGCGACCATCGTTTTGCCTGTACCCGGCGGACCGAGGAAGAACATGTGATAACTCAAATCGCTCGACTCTTTTCCCAGTCGGCGTTGATCTCTGGCGTATTGCGCCGATGCTATAATTTTAGCGACTTCTTGTTTTACGGACTCCAAACCAACCAATCCGTTGATCTCGGCAACCAATTCCTCCAACGTTTTTGCTTGCATGCCATCGGAAAAGAGACCATCGAGAGACCGGGTTTCAGGATTATCCCGGACGTATTCCCGCACTTTCTCGGAAAACTCCCGGAGTGTCAAGCGTTTGGAATACGCAGTGGCGGCAAGTTTGTTGAGTTGCCCGAAGTAACCATATCGGCAAGCAAACCGCATCAGAAACGCCTCGAACTCCCGCTTGCCCGGATGCGGAATGGTAATGGCACGCAGAAAATGAGTGGTGTCCCAACGCTGCTTGGAGAGTACATTGAACTCATTTAACCGATTGGGATTCACAACCAGAATGGACATGCTATCATGATGACCAGTCTCGATTTTCGACCACCGTAGAATGGTGTCCAACTTGTGCATATCGTTTTCGGTAGGGTTTCCCATCCACATATTTTCGGGACGAAAGAACACCACTGCACTTTTGACCGGAGAACTAAGCAATCGTGTCAGTTGCTCCAGAAAATTTTGTTCATTATTGCTTCCCGCACTTGCCACTTCCGTTGCCGTTTGCTGGGCACGTTGTGCTTGTTCATTAGCAGGTGCCGTTGTTGGTGGCGGTGCCTCTCTTTGACTTCGTGGAGTGAATGTGCGTGTATTTTGTCCCTGTGCTTGCGGATCGACGCTGGTGCCTCGGACGATTTCTTGAAAGCGTCGTTCCATTTCCGGGGCAAGGAATTCGGGCTTGTTCAACTTGTCGATGACGACGATGATCTCGAAACCTTGCGCTTTCAGATATTCTCTCAGCGATGTGTCCAGATTTCCCAAGCCCTGTTGCATGTTTTGCATGAACAGGTCTTGGTTTTGCCCGGAAACGACGAACTGCCGCTTCCCTGCGGTAACTTTTAGCGAACTAAATAGGCGTTCGTTTTGGTAGGGTTTGGTCATTGGGTGTGTAAAATTTTGATGGAGTGCACGAGCGGGGAACCTACGCCCACCACTCTTGTGCCTTATTCCTCTTCCGAAGGCAACCGCGACTCCCACTGCGACTCCCATTGAAACTCCGTCATGAATCGCACAGCACCGCTTTGGTAGGCAACATTCATTCCGCCGGGATGGGTTTGCACTCGGCGAGTACGATGTCCTTCCCGTACCGTCCTGCCGCGTACAAGTTCTCCCACGTCTTCAATGGAAACGACCGCTTTGTCAAACGGCACCGATTCCGTCAGTTCAACCAACAGAAGCATATCAACATTCGTCGGTAATTCGTCGCCGTATTGCACGAGCGCATACGTCGTTGTTCCTTTTACCGCCGGTTTCGGCGGACAAGAAAAATACTGCTCCGAGTTTTCGCCGAGATACTTTTCGATTTGCTCCGCCCAATTTTCGCCCGGCACCTCGCCGTGTTCGAGTTGGTACAACAGAATCGCCAGTGCCAAGCGTTGCATGTTTTCGGCACATTCCGAACGATGCTTCGATTCTTCAAAAGCCCCCACATGGGGGCACAAAAGACCTATGAACAAGTTCCCTATGGCTCTTTCGACACTGCCGGGCGTTAGTGCCAAAACGAACCGATCCCACATAGTAACGCGCATCGTCTCTAGTTCGTCCATTACTAAAACATACTTTTCTCGCGGTGGCGGTTCTTGCATCGCTCCAAACATTTCGTTCACCCGACGAAAAATGATATTCCAGTCGAATTTAGAAGCAATGTTTCTTGCTGTTTTTATGTTCATTTCAGGCAACGGATATTCGCCCAGCATAACGGCTTGAACCGCACTCAATCCAGAGTATTGCTCCCATTCGAGCGCATCGCAAATCGGAGCACGCGGCGACAGCGCATCGAGTCCGTCAAGGATACGCCGTATCTGCTGCTCCGTAAGCGGGTGCTCTGGATTTGCACCAACAGGAATTACTCTTGCCACTGCTTCCACCGAAACGCCAACAAGATACTGAACCATGGGACCACCGGGAGGAATTAGCCGTCCCAACCGATGAAGCGCAAGTTTATCGTCGATGGCACCGTCAATGTTACCTTGTCCAATCCGATAGGTTGCCCTTGCCTGAAAAAGCCGCGCAACGCCTCGAAACAAATGAACATCAGACATAGTAATGGCAACCAAATCTTGCGGTTTCCCCGATTGCACAGACCCCGGACTTTGCAACAATGGAAAAAAGAAAATCGGCTTGCAAATCGCCTCGGCAATGGCATCCAGTGGTTCGTCAATTTCGTTGATCCAATCGGCAAGCATGGGAAACTCTTTGAGCGTCCACGGTTGATCCCATTGATTGTTCTCCCGCTCTCGATATTTTTTCCCATCCTTGTTGCGTTCCTCTTCCGCTTGTTCAAGGAGTGCGGTGATTTCTTCCATTGAATACGTAGCCCCCATTTGTATCGGAAAGTGAAATTGAGGCTCCCGATATTCTTCCCCTTGTGCCTTGTAGAATTCTTCAATGGTTTCATTAGGTTCCATCGGCAAAGTCAACGTTGGTGGCACATCGGGATCGAGACCGAGTTTTGCGTACTTTTGCAGTCGGTAAAACTCGCGGTCTTCAGGATTGCCATCGTATCCGACATCGCCGAAGAGGCGGACGAAGATACGGAAGCCATTGTCATCGGTGGCGAGTTCCGGCGGATAGAAACGTTCTTCGAGTGCCTTGAAGTAATCAAGATGTCCCTCGGCGGTCAATGGACTGGTAATATACGTGGTCTCTGTAGAAATGACCAACGCTGGCTTCGGGATGACACGATGGATGACAATTACCCAACCGACCAATAGGACAGAAGCAAGCACGGGAATTGCCGCGCAGATTACCAGTACGAGACAACATGATCGCCGCTTTCGCGGAGTTGGGGGTTCGGTTGGATTCATGATTGTAGTGTAGCCTGGTTAGCGATTTTTGTCAAATTTTGTTTCACACGGAGGCACAAAGGCACGGAGAACACTAGGTGACTCTTCTCCGTGCCTCTGTGTGAAAAAATCTTCACCCTCCCTGGCGCGTTCGCGTTATCTCCTGCGTTTGCATCTGCGTCTGTACAGCAACCTTTGCCTTGGGATTGGCATTACTTCCGCGTCCCCAGTCGGTCATTTGGAAGTCCATCTCGTTACCGACACCCTTTTGCAAATTTTGAATCAACTCCACGCACACCCCTTCTTCCCCTTCGGCAATGTTTTCGACTTCCAAGTCCACCTTTCCAGCAAGGTCAATGCTCATCCGCATATCGCCGCGGTCGCCCGGTGCCTTTGCGAAGATCGCCAAGTCGGAAAACTCGACATCGCTCCCATCCGGCTTCTTCTGCATGTAATAATACGTCGGCGAATCGTAGCCCTGCTCGTAAAGCGCATTCATAATCACCTCCGCAAGAGCGTAACGTTGCTCCGATGCAATCTTGTTTTCATCCGCCGTCTTTGCGAGTCGGCGGAGTTCCTCCACACTTGCAGCCACCGCACTCTCCGCCTCGGCAAATTGTTCGGAGGCAACCATTTCTGTGACTGTTTCCAGCCGGGAATATGCACTGGCAACGACCGCATCTTCGCCCGACCAGCGGATCAACTCCGCTCGATCCAACGGAGCAATTTCCTCTTTTGCCGCAGTCAGAGCGTTTTGTGCTGCTATTTGCGCAGTTTCAAATGCCGTTTGAAGAGCGGAAACCCTTTGCTCAAAGGTCCGCAGCCGAGCGGCAAGTCCTTCACCGATCTTGGCGGCTTCGGCAAAGTTTTTCGAGTCAAATGCCCGACGGAATGAGTCAATGTCCGACGAAAGCGCGCGGAACTCACCCGGTGCAAATTTTTCGTAGTTCAAGGAATTGATCGACTCGGTTAACCCGCCGATTTCCGAATTGTTAGTCGAGGCTCTGCGTTGATTCTCTTCTGCTATTTTAGCAGCAGTTTCACGCTCGGCAGCGATGCGCCCGACATTGCTGACATTTTGCGCGAACCGATTACCAATGGCGATAGCGGAATCGAAAGCGTTCTTTGCCTGCCGACTGTGATCGAGTGCCTGCCGCAGCTGATCCGCCGCTTCTCGTTCCATCCGTACAGCGTCATCCACTTGCCGTCGGTTGCCTGCACTATTCAACAATCGTTGAGCACGGTTCTGTAAAGATTCGGCATTGCTTCGCAGGTCATTTGCTTTTTTCGCCTCCCGTTTGCCCGTCGCAATCAATGCGTCGGCTTGTTTTTTTTGCTCCTCCAGTTGTGCCGCATCAGCAGGGGCGTGTTTTAAGACAGTTGCAGAAATAGGCGTTGAACTCATTGTCCGTTGTATTGCCTCCGCTTGTCTTTCGCTGGCTTGATGTTCGTTAACGTGTTGATTGCCGGAACCTGTACTCCGAGTTGGTACATTTGCCCGGATTAGTCGAATCAACGCAGTGGCACCTGCAATCGCAACAGGCAACAAGGGATTAACTTGTCCACATTTTGGTCCACTCATGGCTTTGCCGCCGCACCCTGTGCGGCGTATTTGAGAATAAGTCGTTTGTTAGGACAGTGTAGTGTTTTTTGGTTTTTGTGCAAGAGTGCAAGAGCGGATGGGCTAACGCCCAGCCGCTCTTTGGAGCACCTCCGCTTGCCGAAGTGTGGCTTGCGCTTCTGCGTCTCTGCCGAGCATTCGCAGGCAATGCGTCAATTTTGTCAACGCCTCCAACGCCTCTGGTCGGTCTTGGTACATCGTTGCCACCGCATTCAGTCGCGGTGCCGCCAGATCGTACCGCTCCATATCCATGTACACGGCACAAATCTTAAACTGGGCATTGCGGTGCATCAATCGCTCCGCCTCGGTTAATCCCATCGCCCGTTGCCGATCCGACAAAATGGCTTCCGTTTGTTCAAAATAGAACAATGCCCGTTGCCGATTTGTTAGCACTACCGACTCAATCGTCCGACGCACCGACTCCGGTGGATTGTCCGTCAATTCACGCAGATATTTTTCCGCTTGCCTCATAAAGGCGAGTGCCAACGTGTAATTCGCATCTGCTGCCTGGACAGCATCGGGATGAACTTTGATGGCATCCTCCAAATACGCAATCGCGGTATCCATCTCCCCTTGCCCGAAACTGATTTTGCCGAGCGCAAACATCGAGTCTCGATAGGTTCCCGATGACGGTGCCTCGCTACCAATCAGATTTAACTGCAACAACGCTTTCGCTTTGCCCCACTCTTTCTGTTCGCCATACACGTGACTCAACACGAGCCGGATTTGCGGGATCAAGTAGTGTGCGGGATAGTCCCGAATGGCTTCCTCCAATATGTATGCCGCATCGTCGAGAATATCAAGGTGCAGGTACATTTCGCCGAGCCGGAGGTGCAATTCGGGACGGCGAGCGGTCAAGTTCACTCGAGCGAAATTTCGGTACTCGATGACCGCGTTGCGGAAATCTTTGCCGATTCGGTAGTTTCCCGCCGCACGCCAAAGCAAGTCAGGAAATTCCACCGTATCGGGGCGCAACTGCGCGAGCGTTGCAAACGCGGCACCTGCACTTCGCCATTTCGATTCGGCATCCTTGGCGAGTTTGTCTCCCCGCTCTCCGAAAGTACCATCGGCTTGCGATTGGAGTAATGCCGCCCAACTTTCGTAGGTTTCTCCCCGCAATCGAGTAACATCGACGGTAGGCATCACCCCACGCAGCGCATCCAAAAGTTTAACGGCATCGGCGTATTGTTGCTTTTCGATGTCGTCGCGGATCATTGCGGTACACCGCTCCACGATCATCTCCTGCGGCAACCAGAGCGAGGCGTAATTGGGCGTTTGCCGCAGTGTTTCAAACGCTTGGGCAAAGGAACGGTATGCGACATCGCTACCTTTCATTTGGTATTGCCCCTCCATTCGGTCGTGTTCGCCGAGCAAAAAACCAGCGGCAACGGCTTCCGGTGAGGCGGGAAAGGTTTCGACCAGACGGCGAAAATAACCTTCCGCAGTTTTTGGATCGCCCATCTCCATATAACAAATTCCGGTAAGCAACCGAGCGGCACGTTCCCAGGGATCATGAAAATCTGCCAATCGGGTTACTTCGGTGAACTTTTCGATGGCAAGTCGATAATGTCCGGCGGCTTTTTCCCGCAGTTCCCAAGCCAATTTCAAAATCGGATCACCGCCGAAGGGGTCAATCACGATTTCCGGCATTGGCGCAGGTGGTGCCGGTGCTTGCCGGGTGTTGTCGCGGGGTAACACGATGATTTCGTCGTCATCCGCATTGTCCGCATACCGCGAACGTATTTCCGCAAAACGCTGTTGGATTTCCGAAGTGTCGTCGAACACTCCCCAAACCGGTGCCGGGGGTGTCTCGGGAACTCTAAACCCGCGGAGGGTTACGTCGTCCATTGGATGAACCGGCACCGGAGCGACGGGAAATGCCACCGCCGGGGTTGTTGTCGGTACTGTCGATGCTGTCGGACTGACCGGAGCGAGGGCGGTGGTGGATTGCCGCAACAGACTCGGATTGGGGTCGGTCTCGTAATCAATCGCGAGTTGCCGAAGTTGCCGGGCTTTGAAAAATTCAATTTGACCTTCGACAAAATTACGCATTATGTCGAACTGTCGGAAACGAGGAACTTTGGCAAAAACCTCTTCGGCGGCAGTGATGTCTTCGATGTGCAGGGTAATGAGCGTTTCGAGCAGTCGCGACTCGGCAACTTCCTCTTCAAGGGCGGTCGGTTCGTTTTGGAAGCGATGCAGGTACTCTCGGGCGAGTCGCAAATCGGGAGAAGCCCCCAGAAAGTAGGCGTGTGCCAAGTACCAATAGACCGGCTTGGTGTGCCGGTATCCTTCGTCGAGGGCAATACGGAGCGGCAACCGGCATTGCTCTAATTCGTCACAGTGGAAAAGGCTTTTACCGAGCAGGAACCAACCTTCGTCGGCTCGACTGGGGAGAAAATTGTATCGGGCGGCTTCTTTGAGATAATTGGCGGCATGCCGATAATACTCCCGACGGTCGGCGGGAGCAATTCCATCGGCAATGGCACAGAAGGCAGCACCCTGAAAAAAGATAAAGGGGGAACGCTCCGTAGGACGGCGAAGCGGAATGTACCGCAGGGCTTCGTCGGCTGCCAGTTTTGCCTCCGGAAAAAGACCGAGATCATACGTTGCAATCACTGTTTCCAACGTGGGGCGGTTGAGATACCGAAGCAAAGAATGGACAGTATAGAAGACAAGAGCCGAAATAATAAGGAACGAAACGGTGCCAATGATAATGGCGTAGAGGACATGTTCCTTTGACCAGTCGATCACGTCATCGACGAAGTCGAGGGTGATGTCGAGGGCAACATATCCGGTGGAGATGCTTGCCTCTAAATCTTCGTCATCGTCGTCCTCCTGTGGTTTGCCTCGTTGACTGGGCGGGCGCGTATCTTCTTCGTCGTCCTCGACCGGTTTTTTTGGTTTATACCGCCGTTTTCGGACTTTGGGGAGATCGTCTTCATCATCTTCGGCAGGACGCTTTGCCATGAGTGAAGGGTAACGATTTTCGGGGGAAACGTCAAGAGTGGTTCTGCTTATTTAGCCGGTATACCGCGTTACTCTGGTTTCCACGGCTGATGCCCATTCCTTTCTTGCAGGAACTTGGCACCCACACTTTTGAGCCACAGATCATGTTTGGCAGCAAGATCGTTGGCTCGTAGCGGTTCACTTGCGGCTAAATCGTTTCGCTCCGATGGATCATCCTTCAGGTTGTACAGAGAAACGCGTCCTTCTTCGTAGTGGCGGATCATCTTCCAGTCCCCTTCTCGGACGGCACCTCCCGGAAAGCCCCCTTGATTGCTGTAATGCGGATAGTGCCAGTACAATCTTTCACGCCCAACGGTCTCTTTGCCTGCGAAAATCGGTGCCAGCGAAACGCCGTCGAGGTGTTGCGCCGGCCTGGGAGGCAAACCGGCAAGTTCCAACATCGTCGGAAAAATGTCATTCGTGATGACCGGACACTCGGAAACCTGCCCCGCGATACCCGGTACACGAATAATGAAAGGAACTCGGATCCCTCCTTCGTATTGCCAACCTTTTCCCGCCCGAAGTTGTGCATTGCTCGTCGGCGAACCTTCCGATGTTGACAAACCGCCGTTATCCGACATGAAACAAATAATGGTGTTCTCCAAGAGTCCTTCTTCCCGAAGGGCTTCGACGACACGCCCGACGGCGGTGTCCATTGCTTCGACCATCGCGGCATAGACGGCGTGTGTTTGCCGAACTCGAACAAGTCGAGGATTGTCCGTCAGTTGATGCTGGTCTTCTGGTGCAAAGAGTTCTGCATTCGCAGTGGGAAGTCCCAGTGCCTGGGCTTTGTCGCGGTATTTCTGAACGAGTGCCTCCGGTGCCCAGAGCGGTGTGTGAACTTGGTAGAACGAATAATGAATGAGGAACGGCGAATCCTTCGTTTTCTTGATAAAATCGACGGCTTCTTGTGCGAGGCGTTCGGTCAGAAATTCCCCCTCGGGACCATCTTCGAGGCGTGGATTTCTGTACGGCGAAACCCAAGAAGGGGGACTTCCTTGACTGAACCCGCCGATATTGACATCAAAGCCTTGGTTTTCCGCCCAAAATTCGGGGGTCGGACCAAGATGCCATTTTCCAATGTGAGCGGTTTTGTACCCGGCTTCCCGGAATGCCTTGGCGATGGTGAATTCATCGAGTTCCATCCTGTTATGAAGCGGCGCGGGATTGAAGCGTTCGGACCGATTGCTACTGAACCAATCGGTCGCCCCGGTACGTGCCGGATATTTGCCGGTCATCATGCTTAAACGAGTCGGGCTGCACACACAGCAGGCGGCATAGCCTTGGGTGAAGTTGATTCCTTCTGTCGCCAGTCGATCGACATTGGGCGTTTCGTAAAACGTGTTCGGATTGTTCGCTCCGATGTCCATTGCTCCGAGATCATCGGCAAGAAAGATGATGACATTCGGCTGAGTGGTTCGGCGGTCGTTGGCGAAAATCCCTTCGGGACAAGCGACGGCGTGCATCAGCAAAAGCAAACAACCGACGATGAGCGAACGTTTGACGAAATCGTATTGAGGCATTACAAAATCTCCGATTCGAGCAGTCGTCATACAGTGTAGAGGACGGAGTATTCTGTGTCAACCGGATGTGTAAATTTGTGGGAACAATCGACCGCCGGGCGATAGCCGCCCCAACGGGGCAAGGTATCTTAGCCCAGGGCAAGGCGACAGTGTCGATAGACACGGAGCCGCCGCCCTGGGCTAAGATGCCATGCCCTTACAGGGCGGAAATGTTATTAGGGAACCGTAACTAATAGGTAGCCAACCGACCGCCGGGCGGTTGGTCGGCGACAGCCGACTGGGACACAAGCGCGTTTTTCGGCGTGCCTGTGCGGCTAGAACACAAATTGGTAGATTGCCAAAAGTGACGCAGGAATTCCAAGCAATACACCTGCTATGACAATAACCTTCCACCATCGGCTCAGCCAAGTCCCAGACTTCTTGGGTTCCTCGTGCGGCAATTCTATTTTGGAGACAGATGCTATTCCTGTTGCATTCACATTGTCATGTCCCCCCAAATTCGTATTACCGCCTGATATGTTATACTGTTTTTCTATGTATGTCATGTTGATCACCTGGTTGGTTTTTCCTTCAATATACGTTTGATTGTTTCTGGCAAACGCTGAAATAGTGTCGCCATCTTCGTAAATCACTTTGTCGCGTGTTTCCGTAATAGCATACTCCAACTCTGGATTCTCGCTTTTGTAATCTTTGAAAATGTCATTGAGGCTACTTCTGAGAGCCTCAAAAAATGTGAGTGCGGTTTTACCTTTCACGGAGAGTCGGATTTCTTGTCCGTCTTCGATGACGACGGCATAATTTTTTTCGTTGTCTTGCAGGGCAACTCCGTACCGCCAAACTACCGGCTCACCGTTCTCTTCCATTATTTCCTGATGATGGCAGACAATAAAACGGGCGATGGTGTCCAGGGGCATCTCACCGCTGACTTTATAGCGCATCAGCAAACTGTCCTTAATGGAAAAATCATCTTCCATTCCCGGTTCCGGCTGGTCTTCAGGGAGCATGGATGGGAGGATTAGCCGCTGACTTTCCTCCCCCTTTGCCGGGTAAGCCAGTTTATAGTGTTTCAGCAAGTCAAATAAAAAACGGTATCTTGCGTTGGGGTATCTCTTGGCATCCTTGTCTGCACCGAAAATAACAGAAAAATCATCCAGGTACAGTTCGTACTTGTGGTCTTCTTTTTCGCCCAGCCAGTTGATGATCTTATACACGGCGTGACTGATCCAATTGGGATCGAGTACATACGCTTGCAAATTGGGAATTTCTTTATACCAAAGGCAAATACCCAGTACGTCCAGGATACGTTTCATGGACTCTAAGTCGCTCGAACTGTCCACTCCTGCTTCTTTGGCGATGTTGTTGAAAGTGTCAGTGTCGATCAACTCGGAACCTTGTTTTTTGAAGTGATTCTCCAACTTTTGCTTCACCGTAAACCATGTTTCGGGAAACTTGTTGTCCCAAACAGGATCGGTGCGCAAGAGATGGGCAACCTCTTCCTGAAACATTGTTACTTTGTCTATATCCTTCTCCAGTGAAAGATAGACGAAGTCCTTAATGCTATCACGGAATTTGTTCTTCAACGTGTTTTCATTGATTTTGAGCGGATTTGCGACTCGTTTGTTGATCAACACATAAACCGGAGAGTTGCCGCCGTAAGTTTTGACGTGATTCAACCATTTTTCCAAGTCATTTCGGCTTTCGGTACGCCCATCATACACGATGATGTAGACACAACGTTCTGCCATAAAATATCTGTGAGCCGTATGGGTGTACGAATGACCGGCGAAGTCCCAGATGTGGACATTCATCTTTTCGACACCCTCTTTTGGTTCCAGTTCCCAGAGAAAAATATCAACACCCTCGGTACTCGCCTCTGTTGGGGAGAGTTTCACGTCGGGGTCAAGTAGTTTCTTTGCCAGGCTGGTTTTGCCTGCACCCATTTCTCCCAAAATTAAGATTCGCGCCTCATTCAAACGTGTTTGTCGTCCCGTTTGTAATTGTGTAAGAAAATGGGCAACATCTTTGGCACCGAGTGAGCGGACGGATTCAGGAACGGACAAGCGGCGTTTCAATTCTTTTACATCTAAAACGAACTTATTTTTGAACAGGTCTTCATACAGTCGCGCCCAGTAACCGCAACCGATGGCGTTTAAGTCGTCAAGGAAATGTTGCCATATTTCCCCATAGATGCTGGTGTCGTTGTTAAGGGTAGCGAGGTTGTTGGTTTTTATCGCTTCAAGGTCTGCGTATAAAATTTTCTGAAAGGCGGCAACATCAGCGTAGGCGTAGTCGGCGGCGCGGACGGCGGCGGAGGAGGCGGAGGCGGCGGAGTAGGCGGCGGAGGAGGAGGCGTAGGCGGCGGCGGAGGAGGCGGAGGCGGCGGAGTAGGCGGCGGAGGAGGAGGCGGCGGAGTAGGCGGCGGAGTAGGCGGCGGCGGAGTAGGCGGCACGGGGGGGGGGGGAAACTTTGCCATGTTCGTCCGCGACCACTGCGCAGATGTCCAAAGCATTAAAAATGCTGTAGAGGTGTTCTTGTCTCTTATTCTCTTTCCAATAGACGAAAGCCCTTTTCGCACTCAGAAAAGGCAACGCGCGCATACCGCACAGCCAGGCAAACTGACAGATTTGCTCGCGGCTCAAGCCTTTTAGCCGTTCCTTTATTTCGTCTCCAAAATCGCCCATGTCCTATTCTTGCTTTGCGTGCTAACGTTCCCGATTTTATCCGATTTTGCGGCATTTTTCAATCGGCATTATGCCGTCCCGTTGGGGCTGAGGGTTGTGAGAGTGCCACTGTCCCCCGGTTAAAACCGGGGGTTATAGACATTGCGCCCCGTTGGGGCGAAGACTACCACAAATCCTTTTACACACCCTTTTCTACCGAGGGGTGCATTCCTACGGAATGCTTGTTACCCTTGATTGTTGATTTGTTCCTGTAAAAAATGCCACCCCTTTTTGGAAAACGCTCCCTACACGAAAGAGTCTTCCGTTGCCCAACCGAGGGGCTAACGCCACCCCGCTCTTGCGCTCGTTTTGTTACCTGCGCTCAATTCGAAAATCCCCTGCCGTGGCTTGAAAATAAATGAGGTTGCGATCTACTCGGATCACTCCCGGTGTTCCGGATCCGAGCACTTCCCAGTTCCCGTTTACCAAGTCGGTCATCAATACCTTAAAAGTACCACTCCCTTTGATAGGCAAGTTAATGGGTTGATTCTCCAGATTGCCATTTTTGGCAAATAACACAATTCGGTCGCCGATTTGCACCCCCGTCATTTGATCGGTTTCAATTTTTTCGACCGGCAATAGTTGAGTGTTCTCCGCATCTGTTACCTGCATCACGTTCAGAAAGACATCCGTTTCCGCAGGTGTTGCAGGAGATAATTCGACACGCCAGATCGCACCGTCGCTCGAATTGTTATCATTGCGGATACGATTAAAGTAATTCACTCCATCGACACTGTATTCGTTGCCCGGTCCGCCCACTTTCTCCAAGACCATACTTTGCGGCAGTAAAACGGTATTGACTAATTTGCCGCTATAACCTTTTTCGTTGCGAATCACTGTACAGACATTTCCGGAGAACACGGGTTCTTGCACGCAATGGAGGAGCCATGTCTTTTTGAAATCCTTATTCGACGAAACGACATAATCGTACACAATCAACGCGGCAGGAACTTGCGTGTTGTCCAAATTCAAAAACACAAAAGCCCGTTGGTGATTTTTTACCTTGTCGGTGTAAGCCCTTGTGATGTCCCCTTTCAGGTACGAATACTCGGGCTTCATGGGGTCGGGACCAAAATCGTGCGTCTTGACTTCCCCCTTTTTGTACTCTTCGCTCATCACCACGTCGATATTGCGTGGTTCGCCGGCACGTCCGGGCCAACGCTGTCCTCCGTCGTTCGCAACAGGGCGACCGTGCCACGTCATTGCTTCGTCGGGATTGTACACCAGCATACAATTATGGGCGATGGTTCGCTGATAGTAATTTTGGAAATGCGGACTGCCGTAAGCACCTTCCACTCCTTCGTACAAGCCAGAATCGACGGCGAGCGGACCTTTGTAATAGAGTTGAAAACTGCCGGAATCCAAGTGCTGATGGTTGTTGTATTGCCGTTCGACAATTTTCATTTCCGCCATCGCCGTATCGGAAGTTGCCCCTCTCTCCCAACCCGTGCGAGCAACCATACCGCCGAACGGATAGGGAAAGAACCGAGTCAGCGGCAAACTGGTAAGGTCTGCGTCGGCAGGCACACTCGGGTCTACAAACAACAGATCGTACAATGGTGTACGTCCGATACTGCCTTGCCTCTGTGCCTCCCCCATCAATATCGGATCTTTATAGAAACTTGCCGTGTAAGCAATATCGGGAAACGTCCAAACTTGACCGAAAGGATTTCGATCAATCCAATCGTCCCCATCACGGAACAATTGACCGTCGGGGCGACGTGTATAAATCCACCAGTAAGGCATCTGTCCCTGAAGCGGGCTGGTTATATTGGGATAACCCATTCGGTCGAAAATCATCGTGGTCAAGACTTCCCATGAAAAACGATAGGGTCCGTAAGCACTCCCTTGATGGTGATACCCGGAAAGGTAAGTGAAGTTTTGAGCGGGAATGAGTTCGGCAAAGATGCGTCCGGCAGCGCGGCGGTAAATGTCCGGATTCTCATCGTAGACTGCGATGCCGAACGCAAGCACATCCCGTGCATACTGGGCTTCGACACCGTGTCCGGTCACTGATCCTTGAACTAATAGAGGCCACTTGATTTCCATGTCCGCCGCAAGACTTTCCATGATGGCGATCAATGATTTTTTCTCTTCCGGTGCAATCAAATCGTAACACCAATCGTAGACCACTGCGGTCGCAAAGATGACTCGTCCGATCTCCCGCGTTACGTCTTGCTTTTGAGGATTGATGATCAACGTGTTGTTCATATTGAAAAGGAGATCGACCGCTTCGTTGCCCATCTTCTTATCGCCGGTAAGCACATATAAAAACGCCCGTGCTTCGATTGCGTCAATGATCCGCAAGTTGTAATTCATGATTACGCCTTGCTCTAACTTGCCGTCGGTTGCAACATTAGCACTTCGATTGATTCTTTCCCAAGCATCTTTGAGCAAGGGGTGTTCGGCTTTCGTTTTAAGTTCCGCAATGTGGGACTTGCGAAAGTATAGACGCGGATGTTCAGCAGGCGGTACGGGAAGCGTTAAGTCCTTTCCTTCTCGGATGGTCAAAGGCGGATATTCGATTGCTTTTAATCGTGCGGGATCGATTTGCCGAACGGTTTGGGCATCGGCACCGACGTGAATCGCCATAAACAGGACGGCAAGCAACGTTGGGAACAGCGTTTTCATGATTGTGCGGGGTTGCAAGGACAATGATCACGTGTGCAACATGATAATTGATCGCATGGCAAAATCAACGTGTGGTGGGGAAAAAATATGTTATAATCTCATCCCATCATTTTCACCCATTCAAACATTCCGATGCGAACATTATCTTGTGCCTTTGTATTGTTGTCATTGCTTTTCTCCGCCGTTATCACCGTGGGGCAAGCGGCCAAGCCGGAAGACTTGGCGGCGGAAATCGAAAACGTTCTCGTTGACGGTCTGAAACTCTGGTATCCCGCCAGCGTCGATCCGCGCGGCGGCTTTCATTCGACCTTCAGTAGCGATTGGAAATTGGTGCCGTCCCGAACGAAAGGCATCGTCCACCAATCCCGAATGACCTGGACTGCTGCCGAAGTTGCCCATCGCCGTCCCGAATGGAAAGAACAACTCGAACCCATCGCAAAACATGGCATCGCTTTTCTCCGCGATAAAATGTGGGATACCGAATGCGGCGGATTCTATTGGGAAATCGCCGACAACGGCACTCCGCCCGCCGCAAACTCCGAAATGAAACACGCTTACGGTATTTCGTTCGGAATCTACGCCGCCGCAACGGTGTACGAGTTAACCAAAGATGAAGCCGACCTGCAACTTGCGAAGGATGCTTTTTTTTGGTTGGATCGCTTCGGTCATGATGCCAGGTTTGGCGGGTATCGGGAGGCGTTCTACCGGGATGGTCGTCCGATGTTGGTGCCGCCGCAAGATCGTCCCAATGTAACGACCGGCAAGGTTGGCGAACAACTCGGCGACAAGTCGATGAACACCCATATTCATCTCTTGGAGGCGTTTACTGTTCTTTACAAAGTGTGGCCCGACCCGTTGTTGCGTTCCCGATTGGAAGAACTGCTGTTGATTGTACGGGACAAAGTAACGACCCAGCCCGCCGCAATGCGGCTGTTTTTTGCCGCCGATTGGACTCCGGCGGCAACGCTGGTATCGTTCGGACACGATGTCGAAGCGGCATTTTTGATGGAAGAGGCAATCGAAGTCCTGGGTCGCCCTGACGATAGGGAAACATTGAGCGTCTGCAAGGCACTCGTCGATCATTCCCTGCGATTCGGTTGGGACAAGCAATATGGCGGTTTTTGGCACGAAGGAGCAACTTACGCCGACCCCGTGGATCGGCGAAAAGTTTGGTGGGTGCAAGCCGAAGGACTCAATGCGTTGTTCTTTATGTACCATCGTTACGGCGAGACCGAAATGCAATACGGTCAACGGTTTATCGAGCAGTGGGGCTTTATTAAGAAATCGATGCTTGATGCGGAGCACGGCGGTTGGTTCAACACGGTTTCCGAAAGCGGCGTTCATCCGCCGGGAGAACATTCGAAGGCAAATCTTTGGAAAACTGCCTACCACGAGACTCGTGCACTGCTCAACGTTGCCGAGGGATTGAAGAAATAATGCGATCTTCCCAAAAGAGCGGACGGACGAAAGAGTGGAGGGCATTAGCCCTCCGGTTCCACGAACGGAGTGCCGGCTAAAGACGGTTACGGTTCCTCGAACACACCGAGTCTGCGAAAACGTTCGTACCGCTTACTCACGAGTTGCTCCACCGGGGTCTTGGACAACTCTCGTAGTTGATTCCGCAAATAATGTTTCAATCGGGAAGCCGTCAAATGCGGATCACGCTGGGCACCGCCTATCGGCTCTTCAATGATTTCCTCGATCACCCCGAAACCCAACAGGTCTTTCGACCGAAATTTCAACGCCTCCGCCGCCTTGTCTTTGTATTCATGACTCTTCCACAAAATACCAGCACAGCCTTCGGGACTGATGACCGAATAATACGCATGTTCCAGCATTGCCACGCGGTCGCCGACACCGATGCTGATGGCACCGCCGGAGCCACCTTCGCCGATCACCACGCAGACAATCGGCGTGGCAAGCAAGGACATCTCAAACATCAACTCGGCAATGGTCAACGCCACTCCCCGTTCTTCCGACGCGATACCGGGAAACGCCCCCGGCGTGTCGATCAAACTAATAATCGGCAATCCAAACTTTGCCGCCATCTTCATTGTCCGCAGTGCCTTACGATAGCCTTCGGGATGAGGGCAACCGAAATTGCACAGTTGCCGCTCTTTGAGGTTGCGTCCTTTGTGTTGTCCGACGACCATGACTTTGAACTCGTCCAGTTTTGCCCAGCCGGTGCGGATCGCGGGATCGTCCCCGAAAAATCGGTCGCCGTGCAGTTCGACGAATTCGCTGAACATCAAACCGATGTAATCGAGAGCCTGCGGTCGGTTCGGATGTCGGGCAACTTCGACGGTCTCCCACGGACTGAGCGACGCATAGACATCTTTTTGGAGTTGTAGGAGCGTTTTTCGCAGTCGGGCAATTTCCTCTTTGGTTTCCGCATCGGCAGAATTCCCTTTAAGTGCCTCGATTCGGGCTTCGAGTTCAAAGATCGGCTTTTCAAAGGACAGTCGTTCGGTCAGCGGCATGCCCAGTATTGTAACAACCTGCGGGAAAAGATCAAGATGGAAAAGCACAAGAGCGGCGGGCGTTAGCCCACCGGTGAATAACAGTCTCTCAATCCCGATTCATCCGCACGATGGCTTCTTTTAGGATGTCACGCATCTTCGATGCAGACGCTTTTTGACCAGTGAACAATTTGAACTGATAACACGCTTGTCCAACAAACATTTCCACGCCTGTTACCACCTTGCAGCCTCGTTCCAGTGCCTGTTTGACAAGCAACGTGTGTTCGGGATTGTACACCGCATCAAATATCAACATTTTGGCTCGAAGCGAACTTCGGGAATAAGGTGTTTCATTGACCTTCGGGTGCATTCCTATCGGCGTACAGTTGACCACAATATCCATTTCCATCGACTCACGCATTTCCCACCTCACGTACTCGCAACCGAGATGTTTGGCGAGTTCGACCGACCGCTCGGCATCAATGTCCGTTACCGTTACCATTGCCCCGCGTTGCACGAGACCGTATGCCAAAGCCCGTCCTGCACCGCCGGACCCCAACACGAGAGCCTTTTCGTTTTTCAGCACGCTCTCGTCGTCCAAAATGTTTCCGCCGTAGGCAACTTCAATGCCGGTGATCGCCGCAATGTAATCGGTATTGTACCCGACTCGTTCCCCTCGACGAAACACGATGGTATTACATGCACCAATCTTTTCGACCGCCGGGTCTGCCTTCGTTAAATGGTTGATGACGGCAACCTTGTGCGGAATGGTTACGCTGAGCCCGTGCAAGCCGAACATCGGAGCAAGCCGTATCAAATCGGCAACATCGGTGTCCTCGATTTGAAAGGGAACATAGACGGCGTTGACTTCTTGCGCCAAAAATGCCCGATTGTGTACCAGCGGACTCAAACTGTGCCCAACCGGATTGCCGATGATCCCGAAAACGGCGGTTTCATTGTTGAGTTTCTCGTAATGATAGAGATCGAGCAATTCCTTGTAAACCAGCATTCCCGGCGCGATGACTCGGTCTTCGGAAAAGGTTGCATAAGTGTACGGCATCCCGAACCGTTTCGAGAGAATGCGGGCGGCTTTGCCCATCTCTCCCATACAGATGCCGACGACACGAGCCGCTTTGTCGCCAAGTAGTTTTTTGCTATCCTCGTTTTTTTGCTGGACGAAGTTGAGGAAGCGGTACATTTCCTCAACGCTGTTCGGTGTAGCGGCAATTTTGATGAAATGCGGTTTCTTTGTCGACATTTCCCGATGCAACGCTACCAGATTTTCTGGCATTGTTTCGGTATTATGGTAACTGATGATCCGCCGGGTCTTTCCGAAGGGAGGAATCTTGTCCGCTATATCGACTTCGAGATCGACGAACTCCGGTTCGGCGGCGATGGCACTGCGGAGGAGCATTTGTCGCCTTTCTTCGGTATCTTTCCAGAGTCCACCATCTTGTTGCCGTCGGGCGGTGATAACAGTGGCGGTTGGACGGATGGGAATGAGCCGGTGCAAGTCCGGTTCGCGGCGTAAAAAGTCGAGCCGAAGTTCGACCAACTTGACTCCTTCTTCGGCAAGTCGTTCGTGTTCGGCGATCATTCGGGTATGGCTCCCGCAGGCGATGGTAACGCAAATCATGTCAGAAACGCTCTATTTTTGCAAGAGTATAGGATATACCGCAATTTTTGCAAGTCTGCCCTCAGGGCGATTGCAAGTTTCACTTTGGGGATTCAAAGGTAGCCAACCGACCCGCCGGGCGACAAAAATACCCCCTCTCCCTGTGGAAGAGGGGACGCTGATTGTGTCGGCTATCGCCGACGTTGCCGCCTGGCGGTCGGATTAGTTACGATTCCCTAATAACATTTCAGCCCTGCAAGGGCATGGTATCATAGCCCAGGGCAAGGCGACAGTGTCGATAGACACGGAGCCGCCGCCCTGGGTTAACCGTCCCCCAGATAACCAGCCGCCCTGCAAGGGCAAGAGAATGCGTGGGATTATCTTGCCCTTGCAGG
>Ga0123353_10000727_pt1 | contig 40138 bp, 24 predicted proteins | sample TergutLab28metaG_3_FD_92763 | JGI IMG/M metagenome (GOLD analysis project Ga0123353, IMG submission 92763) | Labiotermes labralis P3 segment gut microbial communities from Petit-Saut dam, French Guiana - Lab288 P3 | ecosystem: Host-associated > Arthropoda: Insects > Digestive system > Gut ... | reverse complement strand
TTGTGTTTGCTTGGTTACATTAACGGTAATATCCTGCGTGTAGTTCGTAGTTGCCGTTAAACCGTTTACAATGGTAGCTCTAACAGTAACTGTACCCGATGTGGTAGTATTTAAGATATTACCTGAAATTGAACCTCCTGCGGTGTTGGTTGCTCCCACGCTCCAAGTAATAGTTTTATTGGTAGCATCTGTGGGTACTACCGTGCCGGAAAGGGTAAGTGGAACACCTGCCGTTGCCGCGGTGGGTACGCCGGAAATGTTAGTTACAGGTATATGAGCCGGCGCAGTCGTACTAAACGTAGCCGGCCCACTTGCCGGAGAAACTGAGTGTGTGGCCGTTTCTGCCATACGTTGCGTAAATATATAAGAGGTAGAAGGCGCTAAACCGGTAAAGGTGGGCAACGGCTGATAAGCGCCGCCATTGCGATTATATTCGCATCCGGCTACAGTAGCAAGCGTAATGCTGTTATCAGTTGCAGATACGAACGTGGGCACTGCCGGTGCCGTTTGTGTGGCCTTGGTTACCACCGCCGTTGCCGGTGAGGTTATACTGCCGGTGCAGTTGGCTGCCGTTACCGTTACGGTTATGGTATTGTTAATATCGGCTGCTACTAAGGAATAAGTAGCACCGGTTGGACCGGAAATATTATTGCCATTGCGCTTCCATTGATAGCTTAATGTCCCTAAGGTAGTTACGGGCGTTGAGGTCAATAAAGTGGTATTAACGCCAAGGGTTTGCCCAAATACCGGAGTGCCGGTAATAGTTACCGTGCCGCTTAGTACCGGTAATGCCGCTGCAGTGGTACTAAATGTAGCCGTTCCGCTTGCCGGAGAGGCTAAGTGTGTGGCCGTTTCTGCCATACGTTGCGTAAATATATAAGAGGTAGAAGGCGATAAGCCGGTAAAGATGGGCGATGTTTGATAAGCACCGCCGTTGCGATTGTACTCACATCCGGCTAAGGTAGTAAGCGTTATGCTGTTTGCAGTTGCTGACGAAAACGTGGGGATTGCAGGTGCGGTTTGGGTTTGTTTAGATACAGTTATGGTAAAGTCTTTCGTATAGTTCGTAGTTGCTGTTAAGCCGTTTACAATAGTAGCTCTAACGGTAACTACACCCGATGTGGTGGTGTTCAAGGTATTAGTTCCTGAAATAGACCCTCCTGCGGTGTTGGGTGTTACCACACTCCACGTAATAGTTTTGTTGGTGGCGTTGCTCGGTACTACCGTGCCGGTAAGGGTTAAAGGAACTACTGTCGTTGCCGTTGCGGGAACGCCGGTAATGTTGGTAACGGGGATATGTTCTTCTTGACATTCAAAAGCGCCCATATCTATTGTTCCGCCATAAATACGCGGGTTGCCATCAAAATCGGTTTCGGGAAGATATTCAGTTGCATTGTTTCCTGCATTTACGCAGGGAGAACCGGCTTGCAAACGGTAATTGCCTGCCGCTGGATTAATAAACATTGGACCATTTTCCGCATTGTTTTCGGTAGCAAGAGCTACATTACCTGTACCTGTAAATGCACCCTGCACGGCAGAATAGGTAATATGTGCATAGCTATAGAAAATTTGCGGATTCATCTGCGCGGTGTTATTCCAAATAATACTGTTGACAATAATTAGATAGTTAGCTATACTGCTACCATATGCCCCACCTCCAGAATGGGTTGCCGAATTGTTAACAAAGGTACTGTTGACATATCTGCCGTTATGTGATCCTCCGCCAATACCATGTCCCGTTGTGTTTACACTCTCAACTTTCGCTACATTGTTATTAATGATACAGTTACTAATAACAGCATTTGGATAAGCATAAATTCCTCCACCACGAGCATTGCCTTCTGCGCCACCGTTAGCAATATTTTCACTAATAAAGCAATTTTCTATTACAGCATTGTCGGCAGCATATACTCCGCCGCCATCCGCATATCCGGTACCATTTTGGATGATTGAGTTGCCAACAATCTTGCAATGAGTTAACGTTCCGTTGCGCATATATATTCCTCCTCCAAAATAATAATTATTATTATTTGCAATGTTATGATTATTAGTAATAATACAGTTTGACAATTTACCATTTGTTCTGATATATACGCCAGCTCCATCACCAAGGCTTATTTTCCCATTGGCAATAGTTACACCATCCCAAACAGTTTCTACAGTATAAGTTGTTAATTGATTCAGTACTTGTCTTGCATTTTGCCCACTCAAAACAGTTGCATTAGTAAACTCCCAAGCCTCAATTGTGCCATTACCATCAAGGTCGATTCTTTGGCGTTGAACGATTGCGATTTCAGTTCCGGCAAAACCGCCAAATATATTTACACCTTCTTTCATATTCAAAGTAGCAGCAAGCAGATACTCGCCGCCTGCAATCCAAACTTGCTCTCCGGATGCGGAAGCATTTACCATGGCTTGAATGTTGGAAGATGCATTTGCCCATGAACTGCCATTGCCTGTGCCTGATGCGGTTGTTTTCACGTAACGAATGGTTGATGCTGGCAGTTCTATTACCGTAACGGTAAAATCTTTCGTGTAGTTCGTATTTGCAGTTAAGCCGTTTGTAATGGTGGCTCTAACAGTAACTGTGCCTGCTGCGGTGGTGTTTAAGGTATTGCCGGTAATGGTTGCGCCGGTAGTTCCTGCATTTTGTACACTCCACGTAATAGTTTTATTGGTAGCGTTGCTCGGCGCTATTGTGCCGGTGAGTGTGAGCGGCAGGGTTGCTGTGGCTGTAGTGGGAACGCCGGTGATGTTGGTAACGGGGATAAAAGTAATAGTAACCGTAACCCCGCAAGTTGCCGTTTTTTCGCCATCTACAGTTTTAACCGTAATAGTAGCCGTTCCCGCTTGATGAGCAGTAACCAACCCCATACCGGAAACAGTAGCTACGGTTTCATTGCTGCTATACCATGTTACTTGTTTGTTGGTAGCATTGCCCGGCGAAACTGTAGCAGTTAATTGACCGGTTTGACCTGCCGATAATTCCATTGTTGTTGCTGATAGCGCTACACCTGTAACAGCTACATAACTCGAAGTAATCGTCTTGTTTTGCCGGTTGCCAAGCTCATCGTAAGTGTAAACTATTTTTATACCACTTGGATAGTTTACCTGATATAATCTGTTCAGGTTATCATATTGATACGATATTTGCGAAAACGCAAAAAAGATGTTCAAAAAAAGAAGTGAGATTATTGATGTTTTTTTCATGCGAAAAATTATTTTATTTATAAGGATTAGGAATTAATGACGTAGTTGTTGTGTTATTACTGAGATTTACTATACGAAGTATAAATTTGTTATATTTAGCCATATATTGTTCTTGCTCACTTAGTTCTTGGATTACAATATTCTTAGCCTTTTTTAACTGTATGTTTGCAGTCAGTTCTTGATGAGCCAGTATCATTGAAAGAATATGTTTTTTTTCTTGCTCTTCAAGCATTCTTTTTTTTGCTAATAAGTCTTCTTTCAATTTTAGCCACTTAGCAACATCATTCTTAAAATTGGTAGCAGAATAATAATTTTTAATGTCTAAATTGTTTAATATTTTTTCAACAGTTACTAAAGATTCGGCTGCCTTCTTCAAATCCGACGTGTATGGTGATGTATATAATCCTTCCGGATCAATCCCCATCACCGGATTGTTATCCGCATACGGATAGAGGTTTGTGCTCCAAATTGGGTCTTCGGTGAGGAAGCGGCCAATGGTTGGGTCGTAGAAGCGGGCGCGCATGTAGTAGAGGTTATCATTTGCATACATTACGCCATATTTGCCTACGTAACGGAAAACGTTTTCGTCGTTTTCCTGCTGTTGGGTAATGTTTCCGAAATCGTCGTACTGGTATTTATGGGTAATGTTGGCGGAAGTTGTGGCATCTACCATTGCCACTACGCTGCCGCGGTAATCGGAAACATAGTAATGTGTGGTATTGTTGGGCAAAATGCGTGCTTCCAATCCGCCTGCGCCGTAAATGTAATAAGCGCTCACTGTGCCGCTCATATTGGTTTCGGCAATCACGTTGCCCATACCCGAAACATCTATCATGTAGCGTTTCGTACCGTTGCTGCGGATGTTGCCCAAGCCATCGTACTCGAAATTAAAGCCGCCGCCGGAAGTAAGTTTATCCAAATTATCGTAATTATAACTGTTGCTTCCACGTGTTTTGGTATTGCCGTTAGCGTCAAAAGTAAATGAAGTACCGCCTGCGTTTGTAATACGGTTGGCGCTGTTGTAAGTGTAACTTATTGTTTCGTTAGTAAGCGGCACCGCATCGTAAGGCTCGGTTCGGGTTTCTGTTAAGATATTACCCACATTATCTAAAGTAAAACTATAGGAAGCAATTTCCGAATTGTTGGAACGTTTCACGGTTTTTCCGGTTTGTCGTCCGGCATTGTCGTAAGAATAATTTACAGTCATGCCGTTAGGATAAGAAATAGATTGCAGGCGATTGTCTTTTAAATAATTATAAGTAATGGTGTTGTTATTCCAGTCTTTTACGGTTTTCATACGGTTGAGGTTGTCGTAGGTATAGGTTACCGTTTTGTTGCCCGGATATACCATCGTTAAAATATTGCCGTTGGCATCGTAAGTATATGATACTTTATTGTTTGCGAAATCGCTGTAAGTTACGCCGGTCATTTGGCTAAAGCCATCATATTCAAAAGTAAGTGTTCTTCCACCTTTTGCAATGGTAGCCAAACGGTGGTTGCCGTCGTAAGTATATGTGTTTACACCATCGTTGGTAATTCTGCCCAAATTGTCATACGTACTGTTCAACGCTGTGTTGTCGGGCTTTGTGAATTTCTTTAGTGTGCCGTCGTTATTGTATTCATAGCTTTTGGTAAAACCGCCAAACGAAACCGAAGTAAGCCAATCGGTAGTATTGTCGTAATTCATAGTGGTAGAATTATTTTTAGCGTTGGTAATTTTAGTCAGGTTGTCATTAAGATCATATTCATAACTTGTTTTATGATTGGCGGCATTCATTTCGGATACTAAGTTGTCGTTTTCATCGTAAGTAAAGGTAGTAGTGCGGTTGAGAAAATCTATTGCGCTTGTTACTCTACTTGCATCATCATAATTGAACGTTGAAGTAAGGTTCAACACAGGAATTTTAGTGGTTTTTACGTTTCCATAATTATTATAGGTGTATTCCGTAACAATATTTTCGGGATTGGTAATCGTTACGGGCAATCCTTTAGAATTAACCGTAATGTTGGTTACACTACTTTCAGGTGCTCTAATTTTTGTGAGATTTCCTTTAGTATCATAATCGTAAAATGTTGTAATTCCTTTCGAATCGGTAATAGTGGTTACATCGTTGCGGGAATTGTAGGCAATATTTGTAACACGGTTCCCTGAGCCTGAAATTGGAAGTTGTGTTATTTTTGTTGGATTTCCTCTATTATCATACACAATCTCTGCCTTATCGCTATTGGAGGAGATGGCGGTAGGCAGTACGGGGTTTGTGTTATTGGTATAACTTGCGGTGATATTCAAATTTTGATTTCCTGTAATACCGGTAACATTATTATTAGAATTGTGAGTGTAATTAAAATTTCGTGTGGAAGTACCATCGGAAATCTTTACGGTAGAATTTACAGTTTTGACAGGTGTTGAATATAAAGGAGTTGTAGTTATTTCTGTTTTGCTTTTTTCTACATTATTCAAAACAGCTACCGTTTTTGCTAACCGCCTGTTGTTATCATAATCATTTTTAATAGAATTTCCTTTAGGCAATTTTACTTCAGACAATAGTTTTGATTTTTTTGGATGCCCATTGTTCACATAAGAATAGTAACTGTTATAATTTTTTGCGTCTTTAAAACCGGACAACATATAACCCCCATTAGCAAAATCGGAAGAGATATATCCGAATGTAATTTCACGTCCAAGTGGGTCGGAAATAGTTTGAAGCAGGTTTGTATTATTTCTGTAGGTAAACGTCAAACTGCGGTTGCCATCGCTTACCGAAGTGATACGCTCTACATTATCAATTCCTTTTCCATAAGAAATTGTTAGTGTATTTCCATTTCTGTCTTTGATTTCATACAATTTTACCGTTCCATCAGATCTTGCATCAGATATGGTTCTTTTAAATCTGTACTCAATTTGCGATTTAGTTTTAATCAGTATAGTTGTTCCTTCAAAACTCAGTTCGTCGTAAACGCCTAATGATTCGGGAACCCACTGCGAGCCACTCACTTTGTAAACATGTATTGTACCGCCGCCCCAGTGAACAATACATTTGTTATCTGCTTGTGTAATAAATGAATGATAGGTGTGACTCCAGCCAGGACCTAGAGGTTGATACATATACGTTTTCTGTTCTCCTGTTTCTTCTTGTTTGGTAGTCTTTCCAAAAAACATATCGGGTAGTTCGGCATTATAAGAGTTGTAAGTATGTGTAAAATCTAACGGCACCACGCCATCTAAACTGAAACTTGTTTTGGTGTAGTGGTTAAAATTTCCCATTTCCATACTTAACCCCAGAGCCAAATTCAGAAGTGTAACATTCAGAGGTTCAAAATAATCTACATTAGCAGGAGCAGGGTTTGATGATTTAAAATAAGAGTTTGGGAGTGTGTTTTTTTCTATTTTATCCATAATATTAAAAAGCATTACAAATGCTTCGCCTAATGTGCAATAATCGGAAGGACGACCTTGTCCAATAATTCCCAACTTCTGAGCCTCACACATATAACCGTAATGCAGTTGATTGTTACTTCTTAAAGTAGTCATTTGGCTATCGCTCGGAAAAGGATTAGGAGGATTTGATAAATCCGGAGGAATATTAAATGTTTCAAGCAGTACCTTTACTACAAAAACACGTTCAATATTATCGGTTGGCTTGAAGAGGATTCTGGTTCTGTCGAAAGGGGATCTACCATCATCATACTCCAAATATAATAATGATCTTATGGCACGATCGCTACTGGTAAGGTCTTCGTAAATAAGCGGATAATTATCCGATGGAACTGTTGCCGGCGGACCGGTTTGTGTAAACAACCGGTACACCCCTTGAAAAGCTATATTTGCCATATTTCTACGAGTGATATTTCCATCAAGTTGTGAAGGAGTAACCGAAGAGGTAATAATGTTGGTTAATATGTTTTTATTGAATAAGTAGCAGGTGGCATCGTAGAAAGCATTTGTTGTGGGCAGGCTGGGAAAATTGCAGGAACCGGAGGACGTCGGAGTAACATCAAATGTTCTTGTTGCTTGCTTGCCTGAACCTACATCAGTTGCAGTAACTGTAACTGTGATAGGTGCGGTGCCAGCTAGTGTTGAATTAAAGGAGTAAGTAAAAGCTCCTGAAGAGTTTGTATTTACATAGGTTGTATGAAATTGTTGCGCTCCACCAGAATGAGAAAAGAGAAGCTGTGCTTGGTTGTTTGTAGTAAATCCGCTTCCTGTAATTGTTAAACTATTTCCGTAAACTACAGAAGTACTTGATAATGATAAAACAGGATTAGCAGGTGAGGTTCCAGTTGTTGTAAATGACCAAGTGTCTCCAAAACTAGTGCAACCTGAAAAATTAGAAGTTGAAGAAGATTCTATTTTCCAATAGTATTTCGTACCGGCTTGCAGATTAATTGTTTTCCCGGATGTAGAATTCCCTGTGCCGGATGCCTCAGTAGCTAAAGTGTTTTCTACGGTTCCCAAAAGAAGTCTGTAATACACTGTTCCTCCTTGAGGATGTGTAGAATTCCAACTGAATATAGGGGTTGTTGATACTCCCGTTGCTGTGTGACTGGGAGTCGGACTGCTTGGTTTAGAAGGAGTTTGGCATGGTGGCGCCGTAACTGTTAGAGTCATTGGATTATTATAACCGTTCGGAGGAACTACTGATCCCGGAGGGATATCATTAGTGGCATACCAAAGCGTAAATGTAAATGTTCCGGTTGAAGTTGGTGTATAAGTGCAACTTAAATTAGTTGTACCTCCTGCAGTAATGGTTCTACTCCATCCGTCAATATCAGTATTCCCTAATTTAAGATAAAGTCCCCCTGTCCAAGAACTTGTTCCATAATTTCTTACTTGGGTTGAGAATGTATAAGTTTGTCCTTGAACAAGCGTAGTACTCCCAAAACTCATGGATTGATTGAGACGTATGTCAACAGAAGGGGAAGGACTACTAGCTGTTATTGCCATCACTTCTGTGCATCCCTTTGCTGCTGTGGTCATAACCACAACGTAATATCTTATTTGTCCCGATGAAAAAGACAGATTATATGTTAAATTTCTAATTGTTTGATTACCAATAACTATATTTATTTCTTCAACAACTACGCCATTTTGTAAAATAGAAGATAAATTGCTAGATGTAGATTCTATTAATTTCAAATTTGTACCTGACGGAAATGCTGATCCATCGCACATTCTTACCCCAAATGTAGCAGGACTTCCACTTTGCGTAGGAGGGGTAAATTCTATTTTTATTGCACCTCGTACATAGTTAGTCCCTCCTACATTAAGTACGGCTGGAGCAACACATGGCGTTGGATTCGGCGAAGCTGTATAAGTCGTTTGCCCATACCCATTAGATAAATTTACGCTTGTTAAGCATATAATAATAAACACTTGTAGCAATCTCATCATTTTTTTGTATCGTATCATTTGAATATAATTTTTTAATTGGTTAATATTTATTTTTTTCATTATTTACAATTATGTTTACTTAAACATTCTTTAACAAAACGCGCTTCCATGCTCTCATAGGTATCGTAGTAATCGTTCCAAATGTAACCTTTAACATATAATCCTTTCTTTTCATCCCACCAATACCAATATACTTCACCATTTTCTGTAAAAATTTTGCCCGGTTTTTCAGCAGTATAAAGGATATATTCTGTTTTTTTAGGAATTGTCGTTTTGGTTTTATCTATTCTACATTGTAAACATATTTCAATTTTTCTCTGTTCAGCTTCTACCCGTTCTATTTCGATACTTTCTTGTCGTTTAGCTTTAGCTTTTTCTTGATCGGCTTTATAGATTACTTTATCGCGCTCCCAGATGTCATGCAATTGACTTCCTTTTCTTTTTAATTCTATCATTGCCTCGTCAAACCACCATGTCTTACCAAAGGTATTGTTTATGTCAAGTTTGTTTGCCATATTAAACGCGTCATTAATTTGTTTATCATGGGCTACTAATTGTTTTTCAAGCACATCACGAGTTCTAAAGTCTTTTTGTGATTCTGCTATTATTTTTTTCCAAAACCCATCGTTAATAACTTTAAGATAAGTGCTCAATAATACTGTATTCAGACCTACCATTACAGTGTTAAAATCGAGAATGTGATAGGCAAGGATTATTTTGTTTTCGGGATCGTAGCCGCTGTGTTTTTGAATGAACTTGCGTGCGTAATCAGCCCGATTCGAAATTGACAATTCACGCTCACTTATTTTATTTTCAGCCGGTACATCCACCTTTTTCTGTGCAGAAGGGCTCTCAAAAAACATCATAGTTTTTTCTGGTTCATCCATTTTTACAAATTGTTTAATCAACTCAAAAGCATGATCAATAGGTTTTATTTCAGCATAATAAATGGCATCAATTTTTGACTTAATAAGATAAAATTTATCGGGGAACAACATTTTGTGTTTTCTTAAATCGTTGTATTCTACAGCATTGTTGGCGCAAATTTGTGTAATATAATCATATAATTGCGAATTTCCAGCAAACCTGCCTGGCGCAACAGTAAGCGTGTTTACGTTAATGTCAATCCCTTTTTCATGGATATGTTTTACAATTTCAAAATTACCCACTTTGATTGCTTGATTCAAATAATCAACATTTAACATTTTTTCTCCATCTACAGTTGCTGTCACTTGCTTTAGTATTGTAAAATTTTGCTCATCAATACATTTATTTATAATATCTTCGCTGAACTTATTGGTTTTACCTAAATCTATTCCATTATCAATAAACCATTGCGATAAATATTCATTGTCGGTTTCCAATGCAAAAGCCATCAATGAGTTGCCTTCACGATCGTATGTATTAATTCTCGCTCCTTTTTCAATCAACATCATCAACACATTATCCGATATGTATTCCTTGCTGAAGTAGCCTAAATAATCGTAGTTTTTTCGGACAAGATATGCCAAAGGTGGATAGAAATCGTTGTATCTTAAATTTACGTCAAAATTGGGAACAGAAATAATATCTTTCAGTTCTATTTCTTTTTCGGCACATTCTCTAATGGGGTGCGTGGCAAGGAAGTCGAGTATTTTGTAAATTGGTGGAATTGGTTCTTGCTTGTTAAACCTCCCAAATTGTGCGGTCAAAGAGTTGACCGCACAAAAAAACATCAATAAAAGAATAAATTTTTTATACTTCATTTATATTTTAGAAGTGATTTTTAAGATTACTCTTAATATATTTTGCTCTAGCTTTCGGGTCGGATGGAGGTATTGGAGTGGCACTTCCATCGGTTGATTTAGGCCATTTTGGGTCAACGGGCAAGATATAGCCATCGATATTACAGTATGTTGCAATACCATCTTCTCCAACTGCATTTACTTTACATTTTGTTTCAAGTGCAAAAATTTTAAAAAAATCTGAAAGCAATTCTCTTACTTGCTTTTCCCAACGGTTTTGTGAAAGAGATATAAGTTTATTTTCTTGTAATTTTGTTGTGTAAATCTCTGCAACCGTATTTTTTTGTTTTTCAGAAAAGCCAAAACGTGTAGGAGTATTTAAATAATAATATAGATGTAGAGAATCTGATATCCATCCGGCAAGATTTAATTCTTGTAATTTTTCATAATGTGGATATTCTTGGTTCCAATTTTCATACCAGTTTTTGCGTAAATAACTTCTAAGCTCATTTGCCATTTCTTTATTGTCAATTCCTGGGTCAATAAACCCAAAAACACCCACAGTAAGTGCAAGTGATTTATAAAGAATTGTGTTTTGCATTATCTTATTACCATAATAATTCATCCATTCGCTAAGAGCGGGATCTTGAATTTTTGTCAAATCGAAATTCTCGGCTTCATCGTTGTAGCGTAAAAATGTATATTCCTCCCAGTTTTTGAAATCAATAGTTACAATACTGTCTTGAAAAAATTCAAAATACAATTCGCCGCTCAACCATAATGCCGGTTCTCCTATAGATACACCCATCAATCGGGTAAGAAACATAGGAAAAAGAATATTAAATTCTACGGTAAACTCTTTCGTCTGATCGTCAATTTCGTCAATACGGTCTTGTAGTTCTTTTTTATCACAGATACCCCATTCATCAAGTTCTTTAATAAAAACATCTACAAGCTCTCTTTTTTCAACTGTTGAAGTAAGTTCAAGTTGATAACTTTTTCCTTCGGTACCACCTTTAAGGTGATTTGCATTAGGCATAAACAATATCGGTTGTCCAAAACTGTTTGCTTCAAAGCCAAAAAATAACAGCATTGCTATAACAATAATTTTCCCGCTATTTTTTGAGGTTTTTTTGGTGGTTTTCCAATTCCACACATGCGTAAATAATTTCATCTATTAATTGTTAAGAATTTTTGCCTACTCTTTTTTTTTACAGGATTTTCGGCATTAGCTCCTTTTTAGTGTTTTATCTAAGTCGCACTGTAGCTTCAAAAAGTTTTTTTGGTGGATCTTTCTCATCCCAAATTTCAAACTTGTAAGTTCCCTCTGAATACACACTTTGTGATGCATTTCCCCAACCGCCAAGTTCTTGAAGAACATCTTTCTTTTTATCACCAGCCGTAACAAAGGTTTTACTCGTAGTATAACCTTCAGGAGAGCCTGTCCCTTGGCTCAAATCTCCATTAGGGTTAAAGATTTTTATGAAGATTACTACGGGAACTTGTTCATTAACGTTGCAGTCGTAAGAAATTCGAAAATACAAGTAGCGCATTTGTGAGGCATAAAGCGTAGCATTCCAACCGGAAATTAAGCTACTGGAACTCGCATTGGCAAAATCCACACGCTTTATTGTTATCAATTGCGGATCCGGATCCGGATCTTTGTAATTAGAAAAAAAATTCACAATATCTTGCTCATTATCTATTTTATCGCACGCAACCAAAAGTGTTAAGGCTATTAGCACTAAAAAAAATTTTCTCATATTATTCATTTATTATGTTTATATATTATTGTATAATCTCATTAATCTTTCAGAGTTCGCAATTGAGGCAATCACCCTCCAAAATAAAATTTAAAAAAGAAGTTTTTCGTTTTTGTTTTTCGTTTCAAAACCATTATGCCGTACGACAATATAAAAGAGACTATTACCAAAATTGCATAGCCGATCCAGCCAATGTGTAATTTTTGTGGGTTATCTTCAAAGAGAGGATAAACTATATAGGCAATAATAGCAGTATGTAAGATATAGTTAAATAATGAAGTTTGTCCGAAAATGATCAAGGGATTCCAGAATATTCTGTTTCTTGTTTTATCAACCAAGCTAAATAATAATAGACAAACACCATAAGCAGCTATAATAAAAGGAAATGTAGCAGGATAGAATATTTCGCCATAAGGTTCGCGTTTCACTAACTCGTTAAACGGATGTTCAACGCTGAGAGTGGTGTATTGAAAAAACAGCCACACAAAACCTGTCACAATTAAAAACAAGCCTAATCCGGCAATACGCCTATTGGCAAAACTGTTATGTAATTTTTTTCGATAATGTGCAAAAATACTGCCTAAAACAGGAAATGTAATCCAAGGAAATAAAGGGAACCATCCATCATATAGTAACCCTTTCATCACATTAATAAATGTAAAATCGGTGTAATCTGCATCAGCAGACATAAACTCTATTTCCAATGGAAATTCCGCATATTCCCAACAGAGTTGTAATAGTATTGTAATGAGTAGAACTGTTGCAATAAATGTTGTTTTTACCCAAAGTTTTGTTTTCTCTAACAAGAACACTACAATCATACCTAATCCTATAACATATAACACATCGAAAGAGGCAAAAGGGAGTAGTTGCCAAAATAATGTGTCAATCAGGGCTGCTGTTAGAATCAGCAATCCACCTCTTAATACATAGTAAGAGAGGGATGTGTGTTTTTTTTCGCAATTCACAGCCACCATATAACCCGAGAGAAGTATAAAAAGAGGTGCTGCAAAGGAAGAGTAGATGTCAAACCACAGAGGGTGAAATTCGCAAGGTGTTATATAACCCACCAGATTTGCCCCCAGCATAATAAAGATTGCGACTCCGCGCAGTATGTCAACAGAAATATCTCTTTTAAAATCACCCATAATATTTTTTTTTAAGGAATTATTAATTGATCATTTATATGTAATAAATTAGGATTTGGAATACGTGTTTTGTTGGCTTCCCAAATCTCTCTCCACCGATTGGAATTTCCTAATTCTAATTGTGCAATACTTCCCAGTGTTTCGCCGGCAACTACTGTATGTTTTTTTATATTAGTACCCAGTGAGGGTAAACTTACGTTTGAAGCATCAAAATCTAAATATTTTTTTATCAATTTTGAATAATTTGGAGAACTCATTACTTTTTCGAGCGCCCCATTAATTGCTTTTAGTAATTCATAATTATTTTTGGGTAGTCCTATTTGATAAGGCAGTTGGTTGAGGTTAAAAGCTACAATCTTCAGTTCACCTTTACTAGGCTTAATTTCTTCTTTAGCAAAAACATAATCATATATTATCGCATCTACCAACTTGCGTTTCTTCTTCTTTGCCAAAGGTTCTAAGAGATGGTTCATCATCCACAATCCATCATCATCTTCATCTTCAAAACGATGAACCGATTGTGGAGAGCGAACATTTTCTTTTACAAACTCTTCAGCAGCATCTTCGTTATAAATGCCTATTCTTTTACCGGTTAAATCGCTCAAACTTTTAATGGCGCTACCATCCGGAACTATTAAACAGTATCCATTTTCTTCGTAGTACGAATTTGACCAGGCAACATGCGTAAAATTGCTATTTGCAATATATCCACCCATAAAGATGTCTGCCTTGTTTTTCTCTTTAGAAATCATTCGAGGAATTTTATCGAAATCACCACTCCATACCAATTCTACCCTATTAAGTCCCATCTCTTTTGCTACCAAGGAGATTAATTCATATTCGAACCCTTCCGGTTCTCCTGTTTTTTCGTTAATGTAGTTAAATGGCGGAGCTTCAGACTCTACAGCCACCCTTAAAATACCCGTTGCCTTAATAGTCTGTAATACGTTTTCAGGCGCTGTATATTCTTTTTCGCTGTTAATAAGATAATTAACTAAAAAGAACCCGCCTGTTATTACAACAACAGCAAAAGCTGCGATTACTCCAAGCATTTTATTGCTTGAACTAAATTTTGTTCCACATTCAGCACAAAACATAGCATCCGGCATATTTTGTGCAGCACATTTTTTACAAATTTTCATAATGTTATATATATTAAGTTATTAAATATTTTTCACCAAAAACTATCACTTCTTAATAATCTCTTGGAACTTTATAGGTAAGCGCTATTGAGAATTTATTATTTTGTTTTATAATTATGCTCGGATCTTTAGATACATTTATTAATCCAAAACCAGAAGTTATATTCAATTGAAAGCTGCCAAATTGAATACCTCCACCAAAATCCATAGTAATGTTAAACGGTTTTATTGAAAAGCCATAACTTTCAGACGGTGTTTTCCCATTTACGCTCAATGAAGCATCAAAAGTTTTAAATGGATTCAAATCTATGCCAGGACCTCCTTCAATAAAAATTTGGAATTTTCTTGAAATATGATAGCGATATTCTAAATGGACGGGTATGCTTAATGCAAGAACACGGACGGGACTAAGTCTGCACGAATTTTTATTGTCATTTTCAGGAATGGATACTGAAAAATTTCCTGATGAACTAAACGGCTTGAAATAATTAAGAAAAACTCCCGTACTTAATCCTAATCCATATTTGAATAGTGGGTTAATTCTGTAGCCAAATTGCCAACCACCTATTGCAGGATTTATAATATCATCAATAACGCCTATTGCATTTGTTGAGGGAGAAAAAAACCATGTTTTGTGTATATAACCCACGGAAATTGTAGCCATATATTTGCTTTTTGGCGAATTAAAAGGTCCTTTTTGGATAACTTGTATTTTTTCTGTGAATTTTCCTGAAGTTACTAATAAATAACTTGAACGTTGCTGAGTGGTTTTATTTTTAGCTGCAACTTTCAATTTATCATCAGATCGAGAAATGGTTATCCAAGAAGGAGCATCAGAATATGACCAACTGCCATCTGTGATGATTTTAACTTCTGATGAGCCACCTGTACTGCTAATTTTAGTTGTTTTTGGTGAAACACTCAAACGAGAAGTAGCATTGGACTGCACAATTTCTACAGTTGTACTTATATCATCTTGGCTCACAACTATAATAGCGCTACGAGTAGCGCCGGTATTGCGAAAGTATTTAACTTCAAAATATCCAACATGAGGCACTACGTTACACCATGCTTCAGTGGTGGTTGCCTGTAGTTTTCCTAAACGTCCATCGCTTGAAACAATTACTCTTATTTTATCTTCTTTGTTTCCATCAACATAATATTTATTTGGCTTTATCTCTATATAAGTGGCTTTCTTTTTTTCATCCTCCTCTTTTTTTCTTGCGGCATCCATTTCACTAATCATTGCTTGAAGTTTAACTAGATTAAATCCTGCCAGATTTAACCTGTCTTTTTCTGATTGAGATGCATTGTTATAATTTCTAATGGTTATATCACAATAAAAATATGAAGTCTGCCAATTTTTTTTAACTCCTACGCCATCAAAATAGAATCCACCTAATTTCCATAATGCCAATAAATTATCTTTTTCAGCGGCTTTTTCATACCACCCAACCGCTTGTGACATATTTTTTTCTATCCCTATTCCATTTTCACACCTTAAACCCATATAATACTGGGCTTCTACATTGCCTTGGTCAGCACTCATTTTGAACCATTTTGTGGCTTCTGTTTCATTTTTGTTAACACAATAACCGTTACTATACATTTGACCCAAATAATATTGGGCAAGCGAATTTCCTTCTTTGTCAGCAAGGGGATAGATTAAAACATGCAGTTGTTCAGGATAACTAATACCTATATCTGCTTTATCAGGATAATAAAACATCAATTCAAATAGTTTGAGCGCACATTCCGAATCTTTTCCTTTTTCCATACACTTGTAATAACTGTTTGCGGCTTCAGGGATATTCCCTTTGTTGTAAAAAATATCTCCCTCTTCTTTTAATTTTTTAGATTGAGCAAAAACGCCCATCATTCCGGCTATAAAAAGCCATAATAAAACATTCTTTTTCATAACATTGTTTATTTTTTATAATCATTAACACCATTAAGATTTTTTGCAATCCTGTTGCCTGAAGGGTTGAAAATATCCCACAATCCATTATCTGCTCTTTTTAAAGCCTTACATCCGTCTCTCAATTCAACTGGGGATAGCATCACATATTCGAAGTTTACAACCTCAACCCCGTTTTTGTCAATAATACCATATTTCCTACTGCTTTTTTTTTGAACAACTAAAAAATTGGTGCCTAATTTACTATCATCATCATCAATTTCATACAAATTGAATCTTGCTATACGGGCTTGTTCTTCCCTTGTTTTTCGTTCCTCTTCTTCCCTTCTTGCCTGTTGAGAAATTGCATTATTACATGCGTCAATTTTTTCTCTTACGTAGGTTACTCTTCCACTATTGTCTCCATTTTTAAGCAAAACCTCTCGCGCATTGGTATAATCCGTTTTTGCGCTTTGATAATTTTGCCCTCTATAAGAAGCATCCGCACGGTTTATATATTGATTGTATTCGTTTAACCACGCCGGTGGACTTGAGCTAGGTTTCTCTAATTTTTTTTCGGGCATAGATTTTCGGGTCGAGTCGTTTGTAAAAACAGGTTCTGTGGGTTGTTTTATACCTATACTTTTATTTATACTTTCAGTTTGTATTGTTTTCTGCTCCGGCTTTGAAGATAAGACAAAAAATAGTGTGGCCGCAATTACCAACAGCATCACGCCGCCTGCTATTCCAAAAATCATTTTTTTCTTTGGGTCATAAGGTAGAGGTGGTCCCTCTTTTTGTAGTTGAGACACTTTCTCTTTTTTTTGTGTTGCACCACAATAGGGGCAAAACTTATCATTGGCAGATATTGTTTTGGCACACTTAATGCATGTCAGTTTTTTTTCCTCTTCAAAAGTGATTTTTTTTCCTTTAAAATGTTCTAATGTCCATTCCACAATTTGACGCGCCATGGGGCGGTTCCATGGCTCGGGTTGCAAGCAACGGGTTACAATCTCGATCAGTTCGTTCGACCACTCACCGTAAAAATTTGGGATTTCAGCGCCCCCTTTTTGTACCAACCCACCATGATCGCCAAACGGAGGGTCTTCGCACATCATCTCAAACAGGGTAGATCCCAGCGCCCAAATATCGCTTGCTTTAATGGCTTCGTTAGTTTTTCCAAATCTTTCGGGTCCCATATAGGCAATTGTACCTGCTCCGGATTTTGCATCTCCTACACTTTTGCGCAAAGTGCTACGCGCTTTGGTACTAATACCAAAGTCTGTAATCAAAAAATGCCCTACATTGTCAATCAATACATTGTCGGGTTTAATATCTTGATGAATGATGGGTGGGTCTTGTTCGTGCAAGTGTGCTAAACCGGCTGCTACATCGTGTAAAAAGCGCCATGCCTGTTCTTCTGTTAGATTACCAACTAATTTATTGGCAGATCCACGCTCACAAAAAGGCATAACCAAATAGGGCGATCGGTTGAAAACATCAAAATGGGAGGGACGCAAGAGATTGGTATGGTTGATGTCATATACCAACTCAAATTCGCTGCTAAAAAGTTGTACGCCATCGTCATCTAATCCTTTGCCGGGTGCATACACTTTCAATGCCATTCTCTTTTTGCCTACCTTAGTGTCTTCTACTAACCATACTTCAGAAAAACCGCCCTGACCCAGCATTTTTTTTAACAGGTAGCGGTTGTCGAAAAGGGTGTCTTGGTGAAGGTTCATAAAGGATTATGATTTAATTTGATTTAATATTAATTGTAGTATCTGGATCTTGACCTGTTTTTTTTGTTGTATCTTTGGGCAAGAGAAGTTCCTTGATTTTAGCATTGAAGGAATTTTGTTCGCCTGTATCTTTGATCAATATATTTTTGCCTAAGGGATTCTCGACTATAGTAAGACTATCTTTAACGTTACCAATTTGGGAATCAACTAGTTCTGCATTATATGATTGACCTTCAGGTTCTTTTTTAAATTCTATTTTGTTTCCCTTTTTGTCTTCTGTACTACTAGTTTTCTCATTACTATCCGGTACAGATCCAGAAATAGTAATTTCTTGGTTATTCTGCCCACTTTCTTTCACAAAATAGTAACTTGTCTGAAAAGCTCCTCCCAACAACAGTATAGTTAAAATTGCAATCAACAGTTTTTTTCTTCCACTCTTCTTTTTTTTCTTTTCAAATACGGTTTTTGGGATACTTTTTGGTGGTGCGCCTGCTCCTGACAAGATTTGGCAAAGGGTAATCGTTACATTGTCTGTCCAACCAGCAGTTTCAGATTCAGCCCACAATGCTTTGCGGCAGTTTTCCATAGAGTCGGTGTTTTTTGAAATAATGGTTTCAATCTCTTTATCTCGCAACACACCGCTTAATCCATCGGTGCACAATAATATCACATCTTCATTATATATAGGATAGCATTTTACATCGGGGCGTGCTTTTTGGCGGTCGTCACCCAAGCTACGGGTAATGATATTGCTATCGGGGTGGTCAAAAGCCAATTCTTCCAGCAATCTTCCTGCATCCACTAACTCCTGTACGTAAGAGTGGTCGTGTGTCAACTGTACCAATCCAAAAGCAGGATTAAAACGATAGGCTCTGCTATCTCCACACCAACCCACATAAACATTTTTTCCTACGATCCATGCCAAAACGATGGTGCTTCCCATCCCTTCATGCTCTCTATTTTGCTTTCCATCCTCTTTTATTTTGAAGTCTGCAGCAATAATAGCCTGTTCAACATATTGCATCATCGTTTCAGGAGTAGCCAGCACTTTCGGGGTAAGTCTGTCGGCAGCAAACCACTCCTGAATAGTTTTAACTGCTAAATCGGAGGCAATTTCACCTGCATTCATACCACCCATTCCGTCGCAAACTACCAACAAAACCCCTTTTTCATCTAAAGTAGTCGGGTTGTCTGTTTTAATAGAATGCCAATCCTGATTGGAAAGATTATCCTTTAAAAGAAAATTGTCTTCATTATATTGCCTACCGGCAGCAGCACACCATGCCGCCATTCTGAATTTAATCTTCATAATTAATTACATTTTGTTATTGTTTTTTTGTATTTTTTTTATTTTGGGGAGTATCTTGATTGATATTGACCGGTGTTAAACTATTGTCTGTAGAAGGAGTTTTTGTAACATTTGAATTTGTTGGGCTATTCACACGCACCACCTGCCATTTGTCGTTTTCATGAAGCAAAATACCCGATAAAAGGAAATTCACTTGCCCTATGTCGGTAAACTCAGGTAGAATAAACAAGCCGCCCAAGACAGTTTTGTTTGCAGGGGGGGCTTTAATATCGTAAATCTCTTTTTTCGATTCAAAAGTTAATTCATTACGATGAATCAAGAGAGAAGGGATTTGATCGTTTTGTTCAAGAAGCGGCTTGTCTGCTACCACCCACACTAACCAACCCTGCTTAACTCCATTGGTGCAGTCAATCGTAAATCCTTTTTTATGAAACACAGAATCTTGCGCTAAATAAACTTGATGCGTTAGAATCTCTTTCATCAAAACATCTTTATAGGGCAACTGCTGCCAAGTGTTATCTTCCAACATTCTGTAGGTACTTGCAGAGAGCACAGGAGCAAATTGCTTGCTTTCGCTATATTCTTCAAATTTACTATCATAAATCCAAGGTCGGAATGCCTTATCGTTCAAATAATAACCTCCTTTCACTTTTATTCCCAGCGAATAAGTATCTCCAAAATAGTTTAGATTATTCCATCCGTAAAAAGTTAGTTTATCGGCTGTTGTATCCTGAAGTTGATAACAGCGGTGTGTAATAAAGATACCCTCTTTTACGGCATCTTCAATAAGTTGTTGGTTGCTGTTTTGCATGGCTCCAATAGATAAAGTTGATTGTGCAAAAATACCCATCATTATGCTCAACATAATTAATAAAGAAAAGGTTTTTTTCATAAATTATTTGTTTTTAAAATTCTATAATATGTATATAAAAAGGGTTATCTTACTTCAGCAATGGGTACAATAAATCCAATATTTTTTCCTTGCTTGGAGGAAACAACACCTATCACAAAATAATTACCTTTTGAATCTGTATAAAACGCAGGACCTCCTGAATTTCCATTTTCAAAATTTGAATCTGTTGTTAATATTACTCCATCATTTAACCCGTCACGTGCTACTATAGCAGATCCATAAATTGGCTTAATATCAGAAGGTGAATTTGCTCCTAATCCAAAAGGAAAACCCAAAAGTGTTAATCTAGTACCTACTTTCAAAGAGGTTGAAAGGTCATTGTCGGCTTTCAATACACTATTTGTATAATTAGTGCGATAAACTGCCCAGTCTCTATTATCGGGACGTGCAACAAAGAAGATATTAAAATCTTCATCAAGAACAAATTCGTCACCGGAATCATTCCATTTGAATTGCTCACTTGTGAATGAAAAACTGTGTCCGGAAGATGAGTATGCAGTAAAATGTGCAACGACAGAACCTCCATTATTATCGCAGAAATTGAGTATTGCCATATTTCCATCTAAACTTGTGAGGAATGCCCACCGTTCAATAACATGTCGTGCGGTTATAAAACGGCCGTCATCTAATAAGAAACCAGTACCCGACCATTTGTCTTCATCAGGTAAATAAAGAGTATTGCCCCCATACTTAATAACAACCTCATCTACTCTAATATAATAGATGGAAGGAAGTAGGTTTGAGTATGTTTCAGTATTTGGGACAGGTTGGATTGAATGTCCTTTTTTTTCTATCTCTTTAACTTTATTATTGAGCTTTAGGACATCTTTTTCTAATTTTTCTTTTGCATCTTTTTGCTTTGCTATCTCCTCTTTAAGTATTTCATTTTGGACTCCAATATTTTCATAATCTAGCTTAGCAATCTCAAATTTTGATCTCCATTCTCTATCATTAATTACCATCCATGTAGAGAGCCCTCCTACAGCCAGCACAAGCAGCACACTCAATAGAGTTATTGCTTGTTTATATGGTCTTAGTGCTTGTTGGCGGAAGAGGCTCAGTCGCCTTGAGAGCCCGATACTGCCTACCGTTGATTTATTTCCGGAAGGAATAATAAAGCCAAGTCTGGGACCGCTGGTAGATAATTGGATTTCATCTCCATTTTGCAAGTACCACTCAGTGGCCACTTTGCTTCCATTGAGAAAAGTGGGATTTGTGGTAGAGAGTTGCACCAATTTCCATTTATCGCCATCTCTCACAATAGCGGCGTGGCGACGGCTCACCGTAGTAAAGGAGTCATCGAAACGTACTTGACACTTGGGATCTCGACCAATCTCAATATTGTCAATAATAATTTCTTGTGATTCACCAACTTTGTGATACCTTGAACTGATTTTGTGTTCGAGAATATAATACTGTTTTCCCGAACCACTGAATACTGATCCTAATCCGGCACCAATTGAACCGGAAAATGAACGCTTGTAGGGTTGTGTTTCTCTTGACATAGTTTTCGTTTTTTTATGAATAATAATTTTAATAACCTTCTACTCTTAATTTTACATCTCCAATAGTAATAATATCACCGAGCTTTATAGGAGCTCCATGAGAAGAAACTTCTGTAGAATTAACAAAAGTTCCATTCAGTGAATTTTTCCAACCGTTTGTAGTATTTCTATCCCATTGACCATCACGAATAAACCACTTGTTTTCGGAATATAATTCTAATGTACAATGTTTTCGTGAAATAAATCGCGTAAACTCTTCAGTTATGGGCAAAGTATTGTTTGCAGAGGGGTCTTTGCAACCCATAGTAATAATTTTGCTTTTCCCTTGCAGGAGCTCATTCAATTTATATACAGCGCCATGTTCTTCACCCTGCATAATGCGTAATAGAATACCGTTAACAATATCATATTGTATATTATGTTTTGCATCTTCATAAGAGATGCCTGCACTTTGGGGTAGCAATCCCAACACCATGTCAACTGTTTGCAGTCGTTGCTTAAAATCCGGGATCAAACAACCGGAGATCACTTTATCAAATTTTCTACCTTCTGAGAATTTTGACAGGAGATTTTGATTCCAATTTCCCTCGCGGGCATTTTTAAGATATAAAACAATATCATTTTCATCATTTAGCTGCCCGAAGGGATAATTATCGGTAATTAGGTGATACATCATTACACCGAAAGCAAAAATATCCATAGTGGGCAATACGGTTACATCTCTATTTTTAGGTTTTGCTTGTTCCGGAGCCATGTAAGGAATGCTTCCTGCAATCTCCGTAGGTCTTCCAAATATATCTGTGACAGTTACCTGTTTTTTTCTATCTCCAGATATTCCAAAATCGGTGAGCGCAGCTACTCCATCTGCTTTTATCAATACATTTTCAGGCTTTAGATCACGATGCACTTTTCCACAACGGTGCAGATCATTTAAACCATGAAGGATCTCCTTCCCTATTTTAACAAAATCTACTTTCTTATTATTTACCCATTGATACAAATCACCGTTAGAACAAAATTCCATAACAATAAAAGGATTTCCCTTAACATATCCTGATTCGAAAGAGTGCACAAGATAATTACTCTGAATTTGTCCTGTTTCAAATTCCATTTTAAAACGAGTAGCCATGGCATCTCGCAGTTTCGGAAGCAATGTCCAAAATCTGAATAGCTTTAAAGCACGTATTTGTCCGCAATCTCGATCTTTCACCTTATACACTGTTCCAAAAGCACCTTGACCTAATTCCTTTTCGATGTAATATCTGTTATTAATACAATCACTTGTATTAAAATCACATCTTTCCGCAATCTCATTCATAATCTTTTTTATTAATTAAAACTCCCCTGTTTTGCTAAGAGTATTATTTTGGGATTTTTCTAAAAATTTAATTTCCGGTATTGCAATGAAAATTAATTTGGTTACGCCAATACGAATAATATCATGGTTTCTTAATTCACCTTCATCCATAAGTTCTTCATTAATAAATGTACCATTGGTAGATTGTTCATCTTTAAATTTGAATTTTCGATCAACAGTTCTGTAAAGAATTGATAAATGTTTATCGGATATTTTCGAATCATTTTGAATTGAAATATTTAAAGAAGAGGAAGTTCCAACAAAGTTTTTGCCCTCATACAGAGGAAAAAAGTCTCCATTTTGCGAGTGTGAGTACGTTACGAGAAATCCTACTAATTTTTTTCTGTCTTCATCAATATTACCAGCATCAAAATTTATTCCCTGAATTACAGTGCCTTTTCCCGAAAAATTACTGCGTTTGGATGGCTCTTCTTGTTTAAGTTTTGGAATATCCTCCTGTTGAGGTTGTCTCTCAACTGTTTTTTTCTTTGAGCTAAAAGAATGCCCGCAATTAGAACACGCCTCGCTTGAGGGCATAACAGGATAGCCACATGATGGACATCCAGACACTGTAACTCTGGGATTAAAATCCATATCCGGCGTTGTTCCAATAAGTCCATTGCCATCATTAACAGTAGAAGCACTTAACGTGTGCCCACATTTTTCGCATTTTACATTTCCGCTAGGATTGTCCCAGCCACAATTTTTACATCTCATAATTTATCTAAATTTATTATTACATTATTTTTTGAATCTTCTATATTATTATATTAGAACAATACTTTTGAATAGTTTTGAAAACTTCTATCTTTTGGAAATGGTATTAAATCAACCTCAACACGTTGAAACACGCGAGGCTGCTCGAAATAGGAAAATTTTAATAGGTAATTAAAATTTCCTATTTTCGCAATTTTAAAATTGAGTGGGCGGGTGGGTGATTTAGGAGGTGTGTGTGTGTGTGTGTGTGTGTGTTACACAATTATTTGAGATAATTAAAAATTTTTTGAAAAAATTTTCAACAAAATAAAAAAAAATATCAACAAAACACATAGATAAATTACACTCCTTTTTTGTTTATTTTTTATAATAAATTTGCGGCAAAAGTACATTTTTTTTTATTCAATAGTTTTTTTTACTAATTTTCTCGTTTTTGTGTACAAAAGGTCAAATTTTTGTCCTGCCGGAACACGGATTTAAATACACATCTCATCGTATGCAGTGTAGGGCGCACTGGGAACAGATATGAAGTTCTCCTTTTAGTCTCTGCTGAATCATTTGCGACAAGCGCGCTTTCAGAGCTTGTATCTTAACTGTTTGTGCTACCTCGTTGGCAAAGGCAAACATTAACAACATACGGGCAGTTACTTTGCAAATTCCACGCGAACACAAATAGAAGAGCGCATTTTCATCTAATTGACCCACCGTAGCGCCATGACTGCATTTTACATCATCAGCATAAATCTCTAAAAACGGCTGGGTTTGAATGTGCGCCAAATCTGTTAAGGCTATGTTCTTGTTTATTTGAAATGCAGCCGTGCGCTGCGCGTCCTGCTGCACAATAATATGTCCGTTAAAGATCGCTCGTGCCTCATCATCCGCAATTCCTTTGTAAAGTTGCCGGCTCGTACAGTCAGGGGTATTGTGCAACACTTTCACTTCGTTGCGTATCTCCTGCTTTTTGTCCACCAAATACAATCCGTTTAGCTGTGCATCTGCAAACGGTTCATTCATATTAACTTGTAGAAAATTGCACACTTTACCCGCGTTAAAAGTAATCACATTAGAATAAAATTGTGAATACGCCTTTTGATCTACCTCAATACGGTTGTTTAGAATAGAGCCTGCAGATTTATTCTCCATTTTATAATAGTTCATTGTGGCATTTTCTTCCAGTGAAATGTTCACATAATTATGAATATCTGAATATTCCTTTTGCAAAGAATCGTCGCAATGTACTAAGGTCAGCGAAGCATTTTTTTCCACCGTAATTTTAAAATGCTGTACTAACTGTAACTTTTGGTCGGTTTGAATGGCAGAAACAATTTGAACAGGTTTGTTTACTACAACATTTTCATTTACATGAATAGATAGTCCGTTTTGATTTTCGAGGGCAGTTATTGTAATTCCCTCGCACAAAGATTCAATATGCTCAGAGGTAATACTTTTCCCATTCATGAGCACCCACAGGGCAGTATCAAGATTGGCTATTTTACATCGGAAAGCGGTTGAATTAGATTCTGCCATTTTCATACTCTTTTTTAATCCACTCATATCCTTTTTCTTCGAGTTCTAAAGCCAACTCTTTTGATCCCGATTTTACAATTTTTCCATCAAAAAGCACATGCACTACGTCGGGAACAATATAATCGAGAAGCCGTTGATAGTGGGTGATCACAATCGTAGCATTTTCTTTTGTTTTTAGCTGATTTACACCATTTGCCACGATGCGCAGTGCGTCAATATCGAGACCCGAATCTGTTTCATCTAAAATAGCCAATTCCGGTTCAAGCACCGCCATTTGAAAAATCTCGTTACGTTTTTTTTCTCCGCCGGAGAATCCCTCATTTACACTACGTTCACTTAGTTTCTGCGTAAGTTCAACTACTTTCTTCTTTTCCTCCATTAATTTCATAAACTGGATGGCGTTCAACGGGCTTTCTCCACGATATTGCCGTATTTCGTTCAGTGCAGTGCGCATAAAATTGGTGATACTTACCCCAGGAATCTCCACAGGGTATTGAAATCCGATAAAAATCCCTTCTCTTGCACGCGCTTCAATTGATAAATCGAAGAGGTTTTTATCTTTATAAATTATATTTCCTTGTGTAACGTCAAAAATCTCTTTTCCGGCTACAACAGAGGCGAGTGTGCTTTTTCCGGTTCCGTTTGGTCCCATAATAGCATGTACTTCACCTCTTTGCACTTCAAGATTAATCCCTTTCAGAATCTCTTTCCCTTTAATGGAGACATGTAGGTTCTCAATTTTTAAAAGCATAGTATTTTTAAATAGTTGGCAAAAATATTTATTTTAATCAATAAAGCATAGTTTAAAGATTGTAATTGAAACTAAACAGTTTTTTTTATTTTTGCGCCATGAAAAAACAATCTGTTTTAAAGTTGATATTCTTTTTATTAATACTATGTTGCGCTTGCAATCATATTAAAACAAATAGAATTTCACATAAACTTCCAATAGATTCTGTGGCTGTTATGGTTGCAGACTGCTTTTTTTTAGAGGGGGAAATATTTGCGAAACAACATATTTATGATTATAAAGATTACGCAATCGTAAAATATGACTCATTTTTTGAAAAAAGAGGAATTACAAAAGAGGTATTTGTTGAGAATGTAAATTATTATTTTACCAATGAAAAGTATGCCGAGAAGATCATGAAAAAAGTGGATGAAATTGTAGAACAACGGGTTGCTATACTAAAGGACTCTTTAAAAAGGGAACAATAATGGGACTACGCCTTGCACTTTCATTACTATTAACCATCTCATATCTGCCTCAGAGAGTTTTATATGTATTATTTTACCCGTTTTATTTGGTTATTCATTATGTAATTAAGTACCGGAAAAATATTACCTTAGAAAATCTAACACTCTCCTTTCCTGAAAAATCTCACAAAGAGATACTTTGGCTTTATAAGTTGTTTCAGAAGCACTTAACAGACATTGGCGCAGAGATGGTTAAGATGCTATCTATCTCAAAAAAAAATGTAGAAAAAAGGTATAGATGCCTCAATCCGGAGTTGGTCAACAAATTCTACCATCAAGGGAAAAGTGTAATTTTAGTATCAAGTCATTACAATAATTGGGAATGGATGGTGTTGCGCTTAGATGAGATGTTTTTGCATCATGGCATAGGCGTTGGAAAAGCAAATAGCAATAAAACTTTTGAAAAATGGATCAACAAAAGGAGAACCCGCTTCGGAACGGAAGTGATTTTCGCAGATCAGATTAGAAATGCCTTTGAAAAATATAACAACCAAGATACGCTTTGTGCCTATATGATGCTCGGCGACCAGTCGCCAAATAATCTGAAAAAAAGCCATATAACCACTTTCCTGAATCAAGAATCATGTATGATTTATGGTCCCGAGTTTTTTGCAAAAAAATACAATTTGCCCGTACTCTATTACGAAGTTATAAAAGTAAAAAGAGGGTATTATGAAATTCATTTAGAAATAATTACAGAAAATCCTCAGGAATCTGAAAATGGAGAGATCATTGAAAAATATGTGCAACTATTAGAAAAAACGATTAGAAATACGCCGCAATTCTGGCTTTGGAGTCATAAAAGATGGAAGAATAGAATTGAGAATTAAGAATTAAGAATTAAGAGAATTTTAACTCTAAAATCGTAAATTAAAATCATGAAACTATACATCATTCCCACCCCTATCGGAAATCTTGAGGATATTACGCTTCGGGCGTTGCGTGTTTTAAAAGAGGTGGATATTGTTTTTTGTGAGGATACACGTACCACTTATAAGTTGTTGAAATACTACGAGATTGAAAAGAAATGTTACGCTTATCATATTAATAATGAACACAAACAAGTAGAGCAATATGTGCGCTGGATACAAAACGGACAAATAGCGGCGTTGGTTTCCGATGCGGGCACTCCGGGAATTTCGGATCCGGGTTTTCTTTTTATAAGGGAGTGTTTGACGGCAGGCGTTAAAGTAGAGTGCTTGCCCGGCGCCACTGCGCTCATTCCGGCGCTCGTTGCATCAGGATTCCCTTGCGATAAGTTCTATTTCCACGGTTTTTTGCCGCACAAAAAAGGAAAAGAAACCACCCTGAAAATGCTCAGCGAAAGAAGAGAAACTGTGCTTTTTTATGAATCACCACACCGACTACTGAAAACACTGGCTATGATGCAAAATATTTTTGAACCGGAAACTAAAATTTGTGTGGCAAGAGAGATAAGTAAAGTTTTTGAAGAACATTTTAGAGGAACTATTAAGGAAGCATTGACCTATTTTTCGGCAAAAGAGGTGAAAGGAGAAATAGTGGTAACTGTAGCAAAAAATTTAATGCTTTTGCCCTGAGTTTTTTTATCGCTTTTTTTTATATTCCGAATAACCCCGACTTTTTCGTGTTTGCTGAACCGCAACTGTTAATGGCATACGTGCTTTTCTCTGTGCAACTTTGTGGTTCTCTGTGTAACTCTGTGTAATATTTTTCTTTCACAGAGTAACAAAGAAGGGGCACAGAGAGTTTTTTTCTCTCACAAAGACACGAAGACGCGAAGAGATAGATAGATTGATTGATAGATAGATAGATAGATAGATAGATAGATAGATAGATAGATGAAAATTTCAAAAATGCATTATCAATAAAATATTTTTATAGTTTCGCGGCGATATTTAATTATTCACTTAAATCAAAAACAATGAAAAAAAAATCAAAAAATCTTTTCTCAAAAATGCAAGGCGTTTTAAGAAAAGGCACAGCTGAGATGCTGTGTGCAAAACTTATTTTATTATTACTTGTGTTTGCGGGGATCGCTTCTTCCTGCAACCCCGAACCTGAGACATACCCCAAAGAGCTCTCTTTTACCGGATACTCGCTACCTGAAACATCCTGTCAATGGATTAATCTTCCATACGATGAAAAAGTGCTGATTATTAATAGTAAAACAGAATTAGAAAAGTATATTTCATGTACGAATGGTAATTATCCGGCTATTGATTTTACAAAAAACACGTTATTAATTGCAAGCGGAAAAACTACTCAAAATATTGCTGAAATTACTACGAAAAAGATGCACCAACTTTCATCAAACAGTTTTAAATTGGAAATAGAGGTAGTGTTAAATACTATAACTATTTCTGAAGAATGGATTGTTGGGATTGTTACTCATAAAATAAATGAAGATGCACCCATTGAATTAAAAACAACTTACAAAAACACAGGATATCCAATAGGTGTGCCTTTTGAAATGTATGATATAGGTAAAGATTCTTACGATCCATGCAGATGGTATCGCTGCATGGAGCCGCTTACTATTCCTACCTCATATATTTGTGATACTGAAATTATTATTATTAATAGTTACGAAGAAATGGAAGAATATTATACTTGCTCTGAAGGCAATACTGTTCCCGAAATTGATTTTTCACAATCCACATTATTGTTAGCACGAGGCACACACTTTTCGGGCTTAAAAGACTATTATCCTGAGTCATTTGTAAGTTTTGCACCGAATGAATATTCATTAAAAGTTCTACTTTACCCAATTGAAACAACTGCTTTCGAGGATTGGAGAATTTCCATACTCACTGATAAATTGCCAAGGGATGCCCATGTCGGATTGGTTGTAGATACAATTAGCGGAGGAGGAAAGAAATAGAAAATAATTCGTATCGAATAGAAGATTTAATTGTTAATTATTAATTATTAATTGTTAATGAGATACGTGCTTTTCTCTGTGTAACTTTGTGGTTCTCTGTGTAGCTCTGTGTAATATTTTTCTTTAAACTGTTTTTAGATGAAAATTTCAAAAATGCTTTATCAATAAATATTTTTATAGTTTTGCAGCGATATTAAATTATTAACTAAAACTAAAGTAATTTACTTTTGTTATTAAAAATTTTTCTATTATAGAAATTAACATTAAACATATTATTTTATGAAAACTTTTTTTTCGTTTATTTTTACTGCATTTTTATGCTTACAAGGGATTTCTCAAGAGAATCCTTTTTTTAAAGTTTGGACAACTCCTTATGGCGTACCTCCTTTTGATGAGATTAAGATTGAGCATTTTATGCCGGCTTATCAAGCGGGGATGGCTGAAGAGATGGCGCAAATATGGGCAATTATTCGCAACCCGGAAGCGCCTACGTTTGAAAACACTATTGTTGCCATGGACAAGTCGGGTGAACTGCTACGCAAGGTTATGCCTGTATTTAGCGGGCTTTCGAGCGTGAATAACAATCCCGAATTGCAAGCGCTGGCACGTACTTTCTCTCCTATGATGAGTAAACATCGCGATGACATTAACCTGAACCCCGAACTGTTTAAAAGGGTGAAAATCGTTTACAATCAGAAAGCTAATTTGAATCTGAATGTTGAACAAATGAAACTGTTGGAAAATGTTTACCGCCAATTTATTCGTAGCGGAGCCGATTTGCCGCAAGAAAAACAGGAACAATTGCGCAAAATAAACAGCGAAATCTCCGCTTTACAGTTAAGTTTTAGTCAGAATTTATTGGCAGAAACAGCCGACTTTAAGTTGAAAATAACCGACAAGTCTAGACTTTCCGGTTTATCAGACGCTATGTTGGAAGAAGCAAAATCACGTGCACAGAAAGCCAATGATCCTGAGGCTTATTATTTTGGATTAGACAATCCAAGTATTATGCCTTTTTTGCAACACGCAACCGACAGGACATATCGCGAGGAGTTATTAACTGCATATCTGAATCGCTGCAACCGAAATAATGAAAAAGACAACAAAGAAAATATCAAAAAACTGATAGCTTTGCGTTTAGAGCGTGCAAAACTTTTGGGGTACAACAATTTTGCCGAATTAGCTATAGAAGATCGCATGTCGAAAGATTCTGAAACCGTGATGAAATTTTTGAATAAAATGTGGATCCCTTCATTAAATATGGCAAAGAGTGAGTTGGCTGATATTGAAAAGATGATGAGAAAGCAGAAGGTTTCTCTGCCTGCTACCCCTGCCGATTGGCGCTACTTTTTCAATGTTTCAAAGCAAACAAAATTCAACATCAATCAAGAAGAGATTCGTCAATATTTTAAAATGGAGAATGTTCGTGATGGTATTTTCTATGTATGCAATCGTTTGTGGGGGATTACATTTTCGGAGTTATCTAATATGCCGCTTCCACACCCAGAAGCTACTGTTTGGGAATGTAAAGATGTGGATGGCACAACTTTAGGTATTGTTTATTTAGATATGCACCCGCGTCCGGGTATGAAAAACGGTGGTGCATGGTGTGCTTCCTATCGTTCGCAAAGTTTTGACGAGAACGGAAAAAGGGTATTTCCGATTATTACTATTTCATGTAATTTCACAAGGCCCTCCGGCAACAAACCGGCATTACTCACTACAAGCGAGGCAAATACATTTTTCCATGAGTTTGGACATGGACTTGATGGCTTATTCAGAGAAACAAAATACTACGGAACGAGCAGAAACCAAAGAGATTTCGGAGAGTTTCCCTCACAAGTTATGGAGCACTGGGCATTTGAACCCCAGGTGCTGAAAGTATATGCAAAACACTACAAAACAGGAGCGCCAATTCCATCAGCTTTAGTGAAAAAAATTGAACAGAATGAGATGTATGGTCAAGGATTTATCACCACAGAGTTTTTAGCAGCCTCGCTGTTAGATATGGAGTACCATTTACTTACAGAAATTCCGAAAGATTTGGATATTGAAAAGTTTGAAAAATCGGTTCTTGAAAAATATGGTTTAATCTCTGAGATTCCCCCACGTTACAGAAGCACTTATTTTTCGCATACATTTTCTGGTGGCTACACTGCAGGATACTATATGTATCTTTGGGCAGAACAAATTGATAGCGATGCATTTGAAGCGTTTTTAGAAAAGAAAAACATTTTTGATCCTGAATTAGCGCACAAGTTGCGTTATGAAATTTTTGCGCGTGGCGGGATCGAAGATGCGATGGTTTTGTATAAAAACTTTCGGGGAAAAGAACCCGATGTAAGTGCACTGCTAAGAAACAGAGGATTAGGGAAGTAGATTGTTCCTATTTTTACCAAAAAGGTTTTAAGAAAAAATATATTTTTGCAGCGGATTATCTTAAACCTTAAACATACATTTATTTATTAAAATTTACTCAGATGAAAAAAAGTCTCTTATTTTTAGGATTATTCCTATCATTTGTATTGTTGAATGCCCAAAATGCACCTATTAAAAATTTTGAAGCGCAAGCGGCTCCTGCTTTTCTTCAATCGGCTCAGCTTGAAGATGCTGAACCACTTGATGCAGCCTCAAACTCTATTGATTGTATTGCCCCTAAGGGCTTATCAGTAACCTATACCTCAAATTGTGAAGCCAAATTAAAATGGTATGCCCCCTCCGAGATATTATGGGATAACGGCGCATCGGGAAATAGCGGCTATCCAAGTACACGCTTCATGTATGAAACCAATTCACGCATTATCATGGCAGACGATTTTATTGTTCCCGCAGGGGAAGTATGGAACGTATATGAAGTGTATTATGGAGGGTTCTATAAAACTTCAATTACAACCTATGAACCGCCTGATTACATAGGTATTGGAATATATGCAGATGGCGGAAATAATTTGCCCTCAAGCACCGCACCGCCAATTTATGAAAATGAATACCTTACAACTATAAGTGGAAATCTTACAGCTAATTGGCAAACCGTAGTTCTTCCTGAAGTGATTACACTCTCTGAAGGAAAATACTGGGTTTCTGTTTACGGAACGTATGAAGAATATAGAGATATGGATGTCTATAATTATTTTATTATTTGTCACGATACAAATCATGGAGATCCATGGGCTATATTAGATGAGACCGACGATCCTGAATGGCAAAATGTTTCCACTGCAAATTTTGCCAACATGGCTTTTCGTATTCGGGGAAGTTTTACACAAGATGAAATCAAATACAACGTTTATAGAAATAATGTTATGATTGCTGAAAATCTATCGGAGCTCACCTATATTGATACAGATTTTGATCCGACAATAAAACACACATGGTCGGTTAGGGTTGTTTGTTCAGATGGTGGTGTAACGCCTCCTATTAATAGCACACTACCCCCTTGTGATGAACATGTGGTTTGTGCCAAGGTAACTGGAGCCAAGGCCGTAATAAAAAAATGCAAAACTGCTACTATTACCTGGCCAGCCGTGGAAGGCGCAATAGAATACAATGTTTTAAGAGAAGAAACGCTTTTAGCTACTGTTACTAAACCAATTTACGTAGAAGAGAACAGTTTTGAACATGGAAAATCATATTCTTGGGTAATTGTAACTATTTGTGATGAAAGTCAATCTTACCCCTTAATCGTATCAACCAAGGCAGGTTGCGTTTGCGAAAAGGTTACCGGAGCCAAAGCAGTCATTGATAATTGTGAAAGAGCTATTATAACCTGGAGATCCATTGAAGAAGCAGAAGCATATAAAATTTCAAGAAACGGTACGCTCTTAGCTACTGTTCCCGGAAATGCATATATTGAAGAGGGCGTTTTTGAACATGGTGAAGAATATGTTTGGGAAATAGTAACGGTTTGCGAGGATAGTCAATCTGAACCTCTAAATGTAATAGCTATAGCTGAATGTAGTGGTATTAATGATATTGGACTATCCAAATTCACAATTGTTCCTAACCCTGCTACTAACAGCATAGTGATCACAGCTGATGTTTATTTTACTAAAATTGAAGTAATTAATCTATTAGGAAAAACTATCATTTCTCAATCTGTTATTGCCAATTCTGCAGAACTTGATGTATCTACTCTCAACAATGGTATCTATTTCGTGCGTATTGCTTCCGAAAACGGATCAAACGTTATGAAATTTTTAAAACAATGAAAATATTCCGGCAAGTTTGTTTTTTGTTGATTGTTTTCGTGCAGGATTCAGCTCACTCTTAAAAATAATACCCAAATCGCTTTATAAGCAAATCTTGATTGCGCCAATCTTTAAGTACTTTAACCGAAATATCTAAGAAAACATGTTTTTCAATAAAATCTTCAATTGCATGACGGGCTTCAATTCCTAATTGCTTGATAGCTGATCCTTTATTTCCAATAATAATCCCTTTTTGGCTATCTCTTTCGCAGTAAAGCATAGCACCAATGCGCACGATCTCTTCCTCTTCTTTAAAGCTCTCAATCACAACTTCTACGCTGTATGGAATCTCTTTTTTATATAACAAAAGTATCTTTTCACGAATAATTTCAGAGATAAAGAAACGCAAGGGCTTGTCGGTAAGCTCATCTTTTGGAAAAAAAGGAGGCGACTCCGGCAGCAAAGTGATAACCATTTCTAATAGCAGGTTTACATGATTTCCTGTTAATGCAGAAATCTCAATAGTTTCTGCTTTGGGCAGCAGATTCTGCCAATAGGCTTTGGTAGAAGCAATTGCATCTTCCGAAGCCCTGTCAATTTTGTTTACTACCAATAAAATCGGGATAGTAATCTGTTGTAGTTTATCAATAATATCTTCATTATAACTACTTTCTCCACATTCAATAACATATAGAATCAAGTCGGCATCTTTCAGCGATTCATTCACAAACCTCATCATATATTCCTGCATTTTGTAAGCCGGAGTTAAAATACCGGGCAGATCTGAATATACAATTTGGTAATCATCTCCGTTTACGATCCCTTTTATTCGATGTCTTGTCGTTTGCGCTTTTGCGGTGATAATAGAAAGACGCTCACCCACCAAACGATTCATGAGCGTACTTTTTCCTACATTAGGATTTCCAATAATGTTTACAAATCCTGCTTTGTGTGTCATTTATCCTAAAAATGGATATCCGTAATTCACCGGAGGTACAAGGGTTTCCTTAATTGTTCTGGGACTAATCCATCTATACAAGTTTAATTCACTTCCGGCTTTGTCGTTCGTTCCGGAAGCGCGTGCACCTCCAAACGGTTGGTTGCCTACCACCGCACCGGTACATTTGTCGTTAAGATAGAAGTTGCCCGCCGAATAGCGCAACGTATTCATTGCGAAGTTCAACGCATAACGATCTCTTGCAAAAATAGAGCCGGTGAGCGCATAAGCAGAGGTCTCGTCGCACAATTTCAACGTTTCTTCATATTTATTGTCGTCATAGACATAAACTGTCAAAACAGGTCCAAAAATCTCATCTACCATAGATTCATAGTCAGGGGTTTTTGCTAAGATAACAGTGGGGTTAATAAAATAACCCACCGATTTATCATAACTTCCGCCCAATACTATTTCCGCGTCGGAAGAGGCTTTTGCTCTGTCAATATAGCCTGTAATACTGTTAAAAGCTTTTTCATCAATCACAGCATTGATGAAATTAGAGAAATCGCGAACGCAACCCATTTTTACTGTTTTCATCATCTCTTTCAAGTGGTTAAGAGTATCATTCCACAGCGATTCTGGGATATAGGCGCGGGAAGCAGCCGAACATTTTTGTCCTTGATATTCAAAAGCGCCGCGTAAAAGCGCCACTGCCAATTCGCGGGCATCGGCAGAGTGGTGTGCGAAAATAAAGTCTTTTCCACCGGTTTCGCCCACAATTTTCGGATAAGTTTTGTAGTTGTTGATATTATTACCGATAGTTTTCCAAAACGCATTAAAAACCTCTGTACTTCCTGTGAAGTGTACCCCTGCAAAGTCGGGAGAGTTGAAAACCACATTGCTGATAGTACTTCCGCTTCCGGGCAAGAAGTTGATAACACCATCGGGGATGCCGGCTTCTTTATACAACAACATTAAATAATAGTTGGATAAAATGGCAGTAGTAGCCGGTTTCCAAAGAGTTACATTGCCCATTAATGCGGGTGCAACGTTCAAATTTGCGGCAATTGCAGTGAAGTTGAAGGGAGTAATCGCATATACAAAACCTTCTAACGGTCTGTATTCCATTCTATTAATTACAGAATTGTCTGAAACAGGTTGTTGTGAATAGATTAAAGAAGCAAAGTAAGAGTTAAACCGCAAGAAGTCAATAGCTTCGCAGGGAGTATCAATTTCGGCTTGGAAGGGACTTTTGCCTTGTCCGAGCATAGTAGCGGCACCGATTAGATAGCGATATTTTTTAGAGAGCAGTTCGGCGGCTTTCATCATAATAGAGGCGCGCTCTACCCATGGCATCTCTTCCCATTGTTTTTTGGCTGCCATAGCGGCGTCTATTGCCATTTTAACCTCTTTTTCCGTAACCTGATGATAATTTGCCAGCACGTGTTTGTGTTCGGTGGGCATTACCACCTGACCCATTTTACCGGTTTTAACCTCTTTTCCTCCAATAATCAGAGGAATCTCTATTACCTGATTGTATTGTCTTTCCAATTCTGCTTGCAAAGCGGCACGTTCGGGCGTTCCGGGCGCATAAGAATAGATAGGCTCGTTGAGCGGTTGTTTAAAGTTAAATAATTGATTGTTCATACTATTAAGGTTTTATGTTAATGAATTTTCGGCGGCGAATATAGCAAATTTCTTTAAATAAAAAAGGCTGTCAATAATATTTCAGACAGCCCTTTCAACCAAATCAAAAAAAATCTATTTTATTTCTTCGGGTATATTGGTTTGAAATCGTCCCTTCTGTTGTGCATACGATTCGTTTCGTCTGTATTGGGTCTTTCCGGTTGGTATTTCGACAAGGTGCTCGGATCTAATCTTTCCGGAGCAATACCCTTGCTAATGAGATAATTTCTTGCAGCATCCGCCCTTTTTCGACCTAATTCAAAATTATGTGTATCCATCCCTAAATCGCAAGTATTCCCGAAAATCATCAATCTTATTTCAGGGTGCTTCTGCAAGATTAAAACTTTTTTGTTCAAATTAGAGATACTTGCAGGAGTTAAGACTGCTTTGTTTAGGTCAAAATAGATAGGATCAAATAGAATATCAATCTCTTCCGCTGGAATATGATCAGGGAATATATCTCCATATACCATATCATTTTCCGTTTTTGCATTTTTAGATATCTCCTTCAAGGCATTCATGATCTCATTAATAATAGAGTCATTTTGAGCGGGTTGGCTTTCAATTTTGTAGATATACACAGTATCTTTAGTTGATGAGGTCAGATTCAGTTGCGGCTGCTCCATTGTCGGTTGGGGCTGCTCTTCTTTTTTTGAAAGTTTTCCCAATTTAATACGAAGCCCCACTTTTCCGCCACCGGAGAAAGTATTCACCTTGTCAACATATCTCTTATTTACACCATAAGTGCTTTTCAATATTGAATTATAGGTAATTCCATTTCCGACATTATTTACAGCTCCGGAAACATAATCAGTTTCCGGACCTGTAAACATGGCTTTTGGGTTCTCTTTTTTATTGATGTCGAGCAAGCCACAATCAATAAAAACGCCTAAAGCAAGCTCCGTCCTTCTACTTAAAGAAATGAGAATTCCTGCTTCCGCCACCGCAGAGATATTAAATTTAAAATCCAATTTTCCGGTTGCATTGTTTAACCTCTCACTTGGATTATGTATATTTCCAAAAGCGTGCTGTGGTAGCCATTCACCTCCAAAACCACCTAATTCAAGGTTGTGTTCCGGATAGTATCCTGAAATCATGAGTCTCTGTTGCTCCGCATGATCTCCATCTTCAATCGAATATTTAGCAGAAAAAGGGATTTGTAATTTCGCTCCTATTGAAAAATAGAAACCAAACCCCTCCTCTTTTCCAAATTTTTTACGAAGATTCAGCATCACCGGAATTTCAAGAAATTTACTTGTCTGAAACTCTGTCCAGTTTTGCGTTCTAACTCTTAATTCATAATCGGTAATATGACCCTCATATAGATCATTATCTGTATATTCTCCAAGCATAAAGAACTTATCAGATAGAAAGTTGCCTTCTAACGTTGCTCTTGTACGGTAATGGGAAGCTCCGAGTCCAATTGTGATCCCTACGTTCTTTGTAAAAAAATAACTGTAACCTATTCCGGCTTGTCCACCGGTTAGAATATCACGTTTTGGAGTTGCAAAATCTACTCCGGTCATTTTATACTTGAACCCTGCAGATCCGACACCTCCCCAAATAGAGATATGAGAGCCTTTTTCCTGTGACATTACTTGAACACTTAAAAGTATTAGTAATGATAATAGAATGTTCTTTTTCATATATTCGATTATTTAATAATTATTTTTTCAATTAATTCATTACCTGCTGCAGTAACTACCCTAACAGGATAAGTACCGGCAGCAGCATTAAGGGTTACTTGCGTTGAAAAACCTGTAATTTTGAATTGAGTAACTACTTTACCCGTAATATCATAAATAAAGGCATCAGCATCAGTCCATTCTCCATCAGGCAACTTGAGTATGAAAGTTATCGGATTTCCGGGATGAGTAGGATTAGGATAAATAGTTAGGCTGTAGCCGGTTGAGGCAGACCCATCATTCGGTATTATCGGACAAGCTTCATCGTAAGTGCCATCAGCTTTGTAGGCTTTTACATTGTACTCCGCATGAGGTGTGAAACCACCTGTTTCAGAATAATATTGATTGGTTCCATTAAGAGCTATCGGTTGTCCGTTTTTGTACCACTGATAACTAACATATTTATTTTCATTGTTTGGAACATACATTACATCATCCCACTTCATTTTAATCATTACAGGAGATTGACCTACATTGAAGTAATAAGTTACCGTACTACATTCATTAGAAACTTCTACATAATACTCACCCTCTTTCGTGATGTCAAAAGTTGTTTCGTAGTATGATTCTGTTTCTCCCGATAAGATATTTCCATTGAAATACCATTGGTACTGAACGTCATTTTCCACTGTTACAAACAGATACAAGTCATCATTCTCACAAAACATTAATTCTGAATTTGACATATCTGTTGCAACCGGATCGCCCATAACGGCAATGATAATATCGTAAGACTTCATACATTTACCGTATTTAAGAGTTAATGTAGCGGAATAATTACCCACGAGCTCACTCTTAGGCATAATCAACATAATTCCATTATCCGGTAACGGAATAAAATCAAGCACACTTGTAAAGCCGGCAGCATTACCTTCCTGTCCGAATAGTAATGTATAATGAACTTCCGAAACGTTTATGTCATACTCTATTGTAATGAATGATTCGTAATGGCAAACTGTGGTTATCGGATCAATGCTAAATTCAATACTTGGATTGACAACAACCTCAACTTTGCCAATATTTTCATATTCACATTCGCCTGTTTTTAAGGTAATAAAGTAGGTAACTGTTATGTCTGAAGCACTCGTGTTGCTAAGTATTTCCTCAATAAAATCATTATTTCCATTTGCACCTTCCCCATTGTTAATATGCGGATTTGATATTCTTACCCAAGAAATTTCATCAACAGCAATATTTGGAATGATCACATATTCAAATTGTGTGCCCGAACAGATTGACCCAGCGTTTGTTTGGCTAATAACATTTAGCGCCGGATTCACAATCATTTTGAATGTTTTTTCTACGCTTGTACATTTTCCAAATTTAGCTATCACTCTGAAAGTACCTGCAAGCTGTTGATTACTACTGTTTTTCGTCATAAATGAAGGAATTATATCTGTTCCCGATTCAATATCTAACCCGATATAATTATCTGAATCATAATACCATTCATAAACAGTTTCTTCATTATTGTTTAAACTTGCAAACAATTCGGTTAAGTCAATAACAGGAGTTTCGGCATTGGCACAGAAATAATAGGGAGTAATATTCACATCTAACGAAGGAGTAGGATTCACCACAATGGAGAAAGTAACCGAGTGTGTACATTCATGTCCATTCATGTTTACTGTTGCAGTAACCTCGTAAATAGCTTCTAATATTTCACTATTACTGTTATTTACAGCTATGAACCCCGGTAGTTGTCCTGTCCCGTTTTCAGCAAGTCCTACGTGAACACCGTTTATGAGCTTCCAAGAATAAAAGAGACCCGAACTGTTTCCAAATTCAAAGCCTTGTGTTTGCTCGCCGTTGCAATACACCATCGCAGGAGGGGTATTGATATATGGCTGTGGCATCACAGTAATGCTGAATTGTGTAGAGCTACCCGGACAAATATATTGGGGATATTGAGGATAGTTCAAAATCGGCTTTACTTCATACACTGCTTCCATCATTGTAGAACCGGTATTTATGATCGTATAACTCTCAAAGTTTCCTGTTCCTGAAAATGGTAAAGTAGAGATGTTTCCGTACAATCTGTTCCATTGGTAATTTACCTCTTCCACACTGCTGCTAAAAGTAACCGGCGCGGTTTCCTCTCCCGAACAGATCGTTTGAAGAACAGGGGTTACTGAGAGTATGGCGGGAGTAGGCAGTACGGTAACCGTAAACTCAAT
>Ga0123353_10000726_pt1 | contig 40199 bp, 27 predicted proteins | sample TergutLab28metaG_3_FD_92763 | JGI IMG/M metagenome (GOLD analysis project Ga0123353, IMG submission 92763) | Labiotermes labralis P3 segment gut microbial communities from Petit-Saut dam, French Guiana - Lab288 P3 | ecosystem: Host-associated > Arthropoda: Insects > Digestive system > Gut ... | reverse complement strand
ATCCACTCGGATGCCTGCCTGCAACTGAATCGTGAGGTCGTCCCGATCATTTTCTGCAACAAAGACCAATGGGTCCGATACGAACTTCATCGGAGTGCGCATAGGATCATCGGGCAAAGCAATGGCATAAATCATCACTTTCGCTCCGGCTGGAGCGACCTTTAAGAATTCAAAATTTCCCTCTGTGTCAGTCCTAATGGTGTCATTAAACGTCGTAGTATGCTCATCTGTCTCGGGATCAAAAAATTGCGTTGCCTTTGGGCAATAAGTCGCCTCGAGTGCCGGAAGTGATAACGGATTTGTAGTAACCGCTGTACCGGACAAATTGACCAGACACTGGATCGCTGGCGTGCCATCCGGGTTGTGAACCTTTCCTTTGAATGAAAGTATCGGTATCTCTTTATTCTCAATCGCGCTGGGATTTTCCTTTTTTGCACACGAGGGAAGCGTTGCGAGGGCAATGATACCGATAGCGGCGAACAACCGGAACTGCGTTGGGCTCTTTTTCGACATTGGATTTTCCTTTGATTGTTTGTAGCCTTCTCACCTCATAAAAAACATTGTCATCACGAGATACAGCGGCAGGAGAAGCAGGCAACTGTACACCATGTATCCGAAAAAACTGGGCATTTTGACTCTCGACTGCTCCGCGATCGCTTTGACCATGAAATTCGGACCATTGGCAATGTAAGTCATTCCTCCCATAAACACCGTACCGAGCGCAATCGCAATCAAGTGAACATGGTCGATAAACCCGCCCGTTACACGTATTAGTTTCAAACGCCCTTCATCATTACTCGCAGCGCATCGCCAGTATTTTCCGTCATATTCCCACTTGGGATCGTGACCGGCTTCGATTGCCAACTCGTTTTCCCTTTTGATTACCGCCTCGCTCTTCGGTTGCAACGACTTTGAAACTTCGAAAAACACAACGTAGGTCGGCGCATTATCGAGCCAGCATGACAACACACCGGTCGTCCAGAAAAGCATGAGCGGCTTGTCGTTCGGTCTGTTGAAACCGGTTTTTTCCTGAGCAAACGCAACCACTTTCTTTCCTTCTTGCGACAGGATTTGGAGCGGAGCCTGCATGCAGATAAAAATACCGAAGAACAGTGCCGCCACCTCCAAAATTGCCGTGAAACTGAAGGAATTGGCTCTCCGAATCCAGTGGCTGCTTAATAACAATGACAGGGCAGCGAGTCCCAGTTGGATCGCTTCACGCAGGAAGTACCAAGGATACCCGTTGTTTTCAGGGAAAAGATATTTGCCAATAACCGGCACTGGATTCGTCGGAGAAATGAAGGCGACCGTCAAAATAACGCCGAGTAGCAACGGCAGATTGACTTTGAGACCAGTAACTCTGAAACCGGCAGTTTCCGTGGTATCGGGTTCAATGTCCTCTACCGATTCTTTGGGATAGTACCAAAGACTGTCCCAGAGGAAATAAAGCAGAATCAGGATAAAATTAATAGCCGCCCAGTAGGGCAAGAGATACAGCGTCCAGAAAAAATCAACGCCTCTCAAATACCCGAGGAACAGCGGCGGGTCCCCAAGCGGAGTGAGGCAACCGCCATTGTTGCAGACGGTAAAAATGAAAAAAATGATCAAATGGACTTTGTATTTCCGTTTTCGGTTTACATCGAGTAGGAGCCGGATTAAAAGCATAGCAGCACCGGTGGTTCCAACAAAACTCGCAAGTGTCGCACCAATGGCGAGGATCATAGAGTTGACAAACGGAGACGCTTTGAAGTTTCCTTCGATTCGGATTCCGCCAGCAATGACGTAGAGAGCGAAAAGCAGAACGATAAATGGAATGAACTCATAAATGATTGCGCTCGCGAAAATTGCAAATATTTTTTCATGCCATTGTGCCGTCTTAACAACTTCGTAATGAGCGGGCCAATGTCCCTCCAGAGTAAAATCGGAAAGAAACCCGTAATAGATCAACGTTACTACTGCGAGGCTTGCGGCAACGTAGAATTTGTTCGAGTTTTTGTGCCACCAATGCTCGGCTGCCGGGATCAGTGGCAAAACTGCAATCGCCAGAAGTAACAGTGCAAAGGGAATAACCGTATAGTAGGGCGGAATCGAAGATTCTTCTACTTTGGGCGTTTCCGCTGCGTGGTCGCCGTTCTCTTCGATATGCCCGGCATCGTGAGGTTCGTCTTCATGATGTTCAAATTCATGTTGGTGCGATTCTTTCGCCTGCCGCGTCCAGTCTTGCGGAATTCCAAAGGCGGCAATAATACCGTAAACACAGAGAAGAAGAAAAATGGCAAAGGCAGTCCGTCTTAACGGGGGAAGCGTGCCGTAAAGTCCACGATCATTCCAAGGAATTGTCATGCTGTTTCAAAGGGGAAAAGGTTGATAATCGTGTATTTGTTGCTCCAAGTTTGTACTAAACTCGTCGACTCTTTGATTAGTGTGCGTCATGCTGTTTTGGCGATTCGGCAGTCTCACGTTATTCAAGAGGAGTCTCTGTAACGTTCAGTTTACCAGTTTTTGTCGGTATTGGCTACCATACCCTCACGGTCAGATTGAAGATTGTTGCTCTGATTTTGAACTTTCGCACAATGAAAAAAACCGGCGGTCGCATGTCTGCGTGTTTTGCGATGAATTTAGTGTAATTCGCGTTAAAATTTCCCTCAACTCCCCATGCCGATTTTGCCGATAATTCCGAAGACTCCGATTCAAACGGTAGAACCACCCATGACGATTGTCCCCCTTGGACTCAACCGTTCCAGCCTGGCGTTGCAGAGCAATCGAGCATACAGCAGCCTCGGCGGCAATGCCGCCGCACTCGCCACAATTGAGCAACAACTCTTGACGCAACGGCAGTTTCAGCACGGCAGCGACTCCCCCTTCAACGGCTCCGCTTCGCTCTCGGTACTGGCACAAGTCGTGCGGAAAGAGCAAAATTTTGCGAACCTGAATTCGACCCAAACGTTTCTCACCGCCACCGCTTCCACCCTCGCCAAACTCGACCCGCTAACCGACGATGCCAGAACAATGGCACTCGAAGCCCTCAATACCACCACCAGTCCCGCCCAGCGCAGTGCCCTCGCCCAGACCACCAGCCAAACGCTCCAAAGCATCTTCAATTTCGCCAATTATTCCTACGCGGGACGCTATATTTTTGCCGGTTCCACCACCGCTACCATGCCGTTTGAGTGGGGGGCGAACTCCTCGTACACCGTCAAATACACCGGCACCGTTACCGGTATTCGCTCATGGAGCGACACCGATTTGCTCTCAAAGTCCAACATGGACGGCGTGGACACCTTTGGGGCAATTTCCGATCCGATGAGGGGCAAAAACCTCCAGTCCGCCCTGACTGGAAAGACTTTGTTGAGCGATCTCAACGGCGGAAAAGGAGTCGATAAGGGGGCGATCCGATTTACCTACACCGCCGACAATCGGGTGCAAACGTTTGACATTGATTTGAGCCGATGTGTTACCGTCGAGGATGTGCAACGCACCATCGAGAATGCCAAAAATCCCCATTTCAGGGTCAACGTGGACATCACCGCCCATGGGCTAGTATTTTCTGTGCCGGAGACTACGGTTGGTTCGGTGAGCGTGTCGGAAGTCGGACGCGGCACCGTCGCCCGGCAACTCGGCATTCCGGTCAACAAGGATTTCAACCGGAACCAACCGCTCGTGGGGAAAGACCTCAATCCGGCTCTGACGAAAACGACGTTGCTCACCGATCTACTCGGCACAAAGTCGAATCTCGAACTTCGTTTTGCCGGGGCGAACAACGATATTGTCATCCGAGCGAATCAAAACGGCAGCGAGTATGACGGTCTGAAAGTTTCCCTGCTCGCCGATGCAACGATCATACCGGGCGAGGAAATTGTCGAATACAACGAAGCAACCAAGGAAATGCTTGTCCGTATCCATCCCGATAGTACCTGTGCAAATGATATTATTGCGGCGATCAATGAGTCGGCGGCACCTTATACGGCATCGACAACCGGCAGAGATCAGCAACGTTCAGAACTTGCTGGCACAGGCATTGTGCCGCTCTTGCCGGGCATACCGGTTACGTTTGGGGCAACCAGCGGCGGGAGCGGAACCGATCTGGATTTGACCGGCATCGAACTGGTCAACGACAATGCCGTATGGTCGATTTCCTTCGAACATTGCCAAACGGTCGGCGATATGCTTGCCGAACTGAACGCTCCCGAATATGGACTTTTCGCAACGATCAACGATTCCAAGACCGGCATCGACATCCGTAGCCGCGTCAGCGGAGCGGATTTTTGTATCGGCGAAAAAAACAGCGGCACGACCGCTTCGCAACTCGGAGTCCGCTCGCTGGACCTGGACACCCGATTGGAGGCACTCGACTTCGGACGCGGTGTCTATGATTACACCGGACCCGGCATGCACGCCTCGGCAAAGTACGTCAGCGTGTCGGCAAACAGTGCCCTCCTGCTCACTGCCCGAAATGAGGGGAAAGATTGGAACGATTACACGCTAAAATTCGTGCCAACGACCGATCCGCAAGGAAAAGTTACCGTGGCAATGGATGAGGCAACAAAAACGATCATCATCGGTATCAATCCGGGCGTAACGACGGCGTGCGAAGTGGTTATGGCATTTGAAGCACAGCCGGGTCCCAAGCAGTTTTTCGATTTGCAACTGGACGACACTGGCGGCTTGAACAACGGCAGCGGAGTCGTCTATGACGGTTTCGTGATAACAGCATGGGGGACCAATCCCGGCATTGATTTTCTGATTACACGAAACGACGGCACGGTCTTGGAAATCGACATTCACGGTGCGGAAACGATTGCCGATATTTTGCGGATTATCAATAACCATCCTGACAATCGAGACGGTCTCATCAAGGCGACACTTTCCAAGACGGGCAATGGTATTGAACTGATCGACAAGAGTTTCGGTGATTACATAACCAGAGTGGATCGAACGTTGCTCTCGACGGCGGCGATAGAATTGGGATTGGTCAATCTTGGCGAAGAGTACCGAACGAAAACCACACCGGGAGAAATTGCCCACGTTCAGATGAATACCAATGTGTTGAATGGCGGACTCGTCATAACAGCAGGAAGTGTTGGAACTTATGCGAACGGCGTAAAGGTCGAATTTCTTGAAGGTCCGCCGGGATTCTCTTACAATGCGGTTACGAATACGCTTATGTTTTATGGGGAGTCGGGTGTTACAACGGCGAACGATGTGATCGAGATGTTCCAAACACAGGCATCGGATCACGTGCGGGCAATGTTCGATATTCGCAATGCACCGAATTCCAACGGTATGCCGAGCGATGGCAGCGGTTTGATTGCCTACGATAATTTAGCCGGTACTCCGATTACACTCACCGGTGGGGCGGACAGCGAACTTAAGGGGAATGATCCGAATCCGCAGGAAACCGCTTCGCTTTTCAATGCGTTGATTCGGCTTCAATTTGCAATGGAAAAGAATGACACGCGGGAGATTGAGCGTGCCGCCCAGTTGCTGGATGTTGCCGTGGAAAAGATGAACAAATCGCAGGCGACGATTGGTGTGATGCAAAGCAATTTGGACAACGTTGCCAGTCGTCTTTCGGACGAAGCGGTCCAGTTTGAGGAGACGTTGAATCTGGTATTGCGGATTGACTTTCCGAAACTGTCGCAACAATATTTTGAACAACAGTTGGCGTATCAAGGGAGTCTGCAAGTTACGAGCATGATGTTCCAGTTGTCGCTGTTGAATTATGTTTAGGTTAGCAGAGCCTCAATTTTTAGGTTGCGCAGAATGATTCGTAATCCGCCGAAAGTTTGGACACCGTATCAGAAAAAAAATCTGTTAATATCAGTTAACATCAGTTGACAGAAAAGGATTGTCAACAGATATTATCCGATGTAAGCAGATTGAAGAATAAAAATGCTACTTTGTGATGCAATGTCCGATTGCCCAATGGTGCCAAGCAAGATTATGATATAGAGTTTCTTGCTCTCTACGTCGCTGTCAGACGTTGCACCGTAAGTGATACTCTGGTATGATGGCGGTAGTAACGGCAACCATTTTGCAAGAGTTTCCCCCATGCCCCATCGCAGAAGTTTTCTCAAAACATCGCTCACAACGTCGGCAGCACTCGTCACAGGAGGGGTTGCCATGTTCCATGATCGTACGTCACTTACAGTTGCGCAAACCTCTGGTAATCAGAAAAAGTCGGTGCGCATTGGAGCACCAACATTTTTTTCGGAAGAAGACCCTGATGCCTGGGCGAAAAATGCCAGCGAACAGCAGTATCGTGCCGTCTATGCGCCGGGCGTTGCGCTGAACGACACCGACCGTATCAAAGCATTTCGTAATGCTGCGGAAAAACACGATTTGGTCATCGCCGAAGTCGGTCGTTGGTGCAATATGATGGATGCTGATCCCGAAAAACGAAAAACGAACATTGCTACCGTTACCGAGGGGCTTGCCCTCGCCGATGAGTTGAATGCCCGTTGTTGCGTTAATATCGCTGGTTCGTTTGATACCGAGTCGTGGTTCGGACCGCATCCCAAGAATATCAGTGATGATTTTTTCGACTTGGCAGTCGAGAATGCGCGGGAGATCATTGACGCGGTCACTCCGAAGAGGGCGGTGTTCGCCTACGAAACATTGGGGTGGGCAATGCCTGACTCGCCGGAAAGTTACCTGCGGCTCATCCGCGCCATCGACCGAAAGGGTTTCGGTGTTCACCTCGACGTGTGCAACATGATCAATTCGCCAGACAGATTTTGGAACAACACGCGGCTAATCAATGAGGCGTTCGACGTGCTGGGACAGTGGATCGTGAGTGCCCATGCGAAGGATTTGCGTTGGCAACGTGATATGAATATCCATTTTGTCGAGTGTGCGCTCGGCGAAGGCGTACTCGATTGTGCGGCGTACCTCAAACGCATGGCGGCACTACCGAATGATGCACCGCTGATGATTGAACACATGAAGGATCAAGCGGAATATCTGCGATGTCGCGACCACTTATTCAAAGTCGCCGCCGAAGCCGGAGTACCCTTCGCATGATAAAATATGTAGAAATACTCAACCTCTCCGCAAGATGGTCTCTTTCAAAACGACATCTTGACTGTGCCGCGAGTACATGGGAGAATCGGCGGTCGCATTGAGTTTCGTCAACAGGTACTTTTTCCCCATTAACCTCATGAGTATTAACCGTCGAACATTCATTACGAAATCCATGGCAGTGGTTGGTCTTGCATCGACGTTTGCCATTTCCGGGGGCCGCGCTTCCGGTCAAATTTTAGGAGCGAACGACCGTGTCCGCATCGGTGTCGTTGGCATCCGAGGACAGGGCGGGGGACACATTCAACGATTCGCGAACCTACCCAACGTCGAAATCGCCTACTTGATTGATGTCGATGCCGCGACGTTCGTCGGACGTGATGTCGCCATTGAAAAGGACTTCGGGTACAAACCGATTTGCGTACACGATATTCGGAAAGCCCTCGATGACAAAAATCTCCATGCGGTTTCTGTGGCAACCTGCAATCACACCCATTCGCTCAACACGATCTGGGCGGCACAGGCAGGAAAAGACGTGTACGTCGAAAAACCCTGTTCACACAACGTTTTCGAAGGTCGAAAGTGCGTCGAAGCCGCCGATAAGTATAAGGTTATCATCAAGCACGGCACACAACAACGTTCCTCGACCAGTCGCTCCCTAATGCTTGCCGCACTAAACAGCGGAAAGTACGGCAAATTAAAAGTCGCCAAGGGAATTTGCAGCAAACCCCGCTGGACCATCGGTTTCAAGCCAGAAGAGACACCGCCGGAGACACTCAACTGGGACGTTTGGCTCGGACCTGCTCAACTCCAGCCGTTCCACAGGAATCTTGTGCATTATAACTGGCACTGGTTCTGGGATTTCGGCAATGCCGACCTCGGCAATCAGGGCGTGCACGAAATGGACCTTTGCCGATGGATGAGTCAGAAAACGTTACCGAAGAGCGTCGTAACCTTTGGTGCCCGATATGTCAACGAACCGAACAGCGGTTTCAAAGACCAGGGACAAACGCCCAACCAGTCGCTTTCGTTGTTCGATTACGGCGATTCTGTGGTGCTCTTTGAGACACGCGGACTTGTCAAAGATGACACATCGAATATCGAACTGTACACCGATCAGGGCATTCTCCGCGGTACAAATTTCACCCCTATCGGTTCGACGGAATCGGTCAAAATCGAAGCAGAACATGCGCGACTTTCCGACAATCCGTATGCGAACTTTATCGAATGTGTTCGCAGTCGTGATCGGAGCAAACTCGAAGCGGACATTGTGGAAGGGCATTATTCCGCGGCACTTTGCCATCTCGGTAATATCTCGTACCGCGTGGGAGAAACGGCATCGGTCGATTCGATCAAGAAAGCCTTCGGCGACGATCCCATCGTCCAGAAAGCAGTCAGCACCGTCGTTGATAACGTAGCGGAGGCACTGCCGGAACTCAAAAACCCGCAATGGACGCTCGGACCGACACTTGCTTTTGATCCTGTAAAGGAAAAGTTCATTGGCAATGCCGCCGCTGACAAATTGTTGACGCGTGACTACCGGGCACCCTATATCGTGCCGGAGAATGTCTAATCGGATAATAGAAGCCGTGAACGCAACGAGGTGTAACGACGAATTACTGAACGATACCCAATCGACTGAGTTTTTCGTAACATTCATCGCGTTCCCGGCAACGTTCGAGTTCCTGCCAGGTGGTGTCTTGCACAGCCAAAAACTGTTCGTGCGTTGCCGGGATTGTTCCCCCTTGTGAAAGACGTTGAATCACTCCTTGTTCTAATCGACTTAACCGCATTGCTCCCAGTTGATAATCCAAAAATGCTTCCCAGCAGTGAGGAAAAAGCGGCTGAACGATCTTTTCCCCGATGACCGTTGCGTATTCCCGAATCTCATACTGGGCATTGGGTTCCATCCGAAGTCCGAGAAACCGGAACAAATTGTGCAGATCAACCTTCCAGTAGGATTCGGTGTATGTCGAAAGAGGCAAATCCTTCCGTGCCTGTTCTCTGGCGACCCCTTTTTCGATACGCCGATCATAGACTTCCTTTGTGTATTGGTGCAATGCATCCTCTTCTTCGGTCAAGATACGTCCCGATTCAGCATCGAAACAACCGCCGCTGCCTTGCCGATTGGATTGCGATTGTTTTCTCCACGCATCGGAGGCGGTGGAATAGGTGGCATCAAGGGCGACGGAATATCGGGTGCTGTACTCGTTGACCGAGGCGGCACGGTGTCTGATCCACTGCCGCCAGCAGTCCATCGGCACTCGCACCAGCAGTTTGATTTCTGCCATTTCAAACGGCGTGGTATGCTGATGCCGCATGAGATAGCGGAGCAATGTTCGGTCATCGGAAACCTGTTTTGTTCCTTCGCCATAACTGACTCTCGCCGCCTGCACGATGGAGGAGTCTTCCCCCATGACATCGACGAGACAGACGAATCCTTGATCCAAGATAGGAAATTTTTGCCAGCGGAGTGATTCTATGACCGAGCGACTCATTCCACCATTATACCCGGAAACGTCAGAGCCGCAATTATGATTGATCACACACTGCCGTTTTGCAAAACGTCATACTCCATTGACAAATCCCGAAAAACAATGTAAATAGGTGTGTCAGAGAGCGAACGCACGGGCAAAATTTTGCCCAATTTAACAATTTCCGCCAATTTTAATGCCCGTCAAGTCAAGTAAAAAAAATAAGGGTTTTGCACTTGTTATCGTTGAATCTCCCGCAAAAGCCCGGACGATCAGCCGATTTCTCGGCGACGGCTATGTCGTCGAGGCAAGCATCGGACACATCCGCGACTTGCCCCGAGTTGCCGCAGAAATTCCCGAAAAATTTAAAAAAGAAAAATGGGCACGACTCGGTGTCAACGTCGATGCCGACTTCGAGCCGCTCTACGTCGTTCCCGACGATAAACGCCGACAAATCAAAAAACTCGGCGAACTCGTCAAAGAAGCCCAAGAAATCTTCCTCGCCACTGATGAAGACCGTGAAGGTGAAGCCATCAGTTGGCACCTCGTCGAAACCCTGAAACCAAAGATCCCGACACACCGGCTTGTCTTTCACGAAATTACGAAAAAGGCAATCCAAGACGCTCTCGCTTCGCCTCGGAGTATCGACAACAACCTCGTGCAAGCACAGGAAACACGCCGAATCATTGACCGGCTCTACGGTTACGAAGTGTCGCCGCTCCTTTGGTACAAGGTTCGCCCAAAACTGTCGGCGGGACGTGTGCAAAGCGTTGCCGTTCGGCTCATTGTCGAGCGGGAGCGGGAACGGATCGCTTTTCATTCCGCAACCTACTGGGATTTGCTCGGTTCATTCACTGCTCCGAAGGCGACAAGACCATTTCAAGCCAGTTTGACTCACGTGGGCAACCGGAAAATTCCCAGCGGAAAGGATTTTGATTCGTCCACCGGGAAACTGTTTGATCCGCAGGCGTGTTTGTTATTGGACGAAAAAGCGGCGATCGTACTCGCAAAGTGGCTTAAAGAATGTCCTGCAACGGTCAAGTCGGTGGAAGAAAAACCTTATACGGAAAGACCTTACGCACCGTTCACGACCAGCACGCTCCAACAGGAAGCAAACCGGAAATTCGGATTCACGGCAAAGACGACGATGAGTCTGGCGCAAAACTTGTACGAAAATGGGTACATTACCTATATGCGAACCGATTCGACGAATCTGTCCGACGAGGCAATTCGAGCAGCGCGAAATCACATTAAACATGAGTACGGCAGTGAATTTTTGCCGGAGTCGCCTCGCATCTATAAAACGAAGGTCAAAAACGCCCAAGAAGCTCACGAAGCGATTCGCCCGGCGGGTAGCGTCTTTGATGTGCCGGAGAGTTTGCGGAATCAACTGACGAGCGACCAATTTCGGCTTTACGATTTGATCTGGAAACGCACCGTTGCGTCGCAGATGTCCGATGCGCGGGGAAAACGTAAGCAGATCATCGTTACGGTGGACGATGCACTCTTTTCCGTCGGCGGCAAGACGATTGACTTCCCCGGCTATCTCCGGGCGTACGTCGAAGGAGCAGACGATCCCGATGCGGAATTGGCGGATCGGGAAGTGCTACTGCCCGATGTGCAACCGGGAGATTTACTCAAAATTGCCGCTCTGGAACCGAAGTCGCATACGACGATGCCGCCGGGTCGATACTCCGAGGCGGCACTCACCAAAGTCTTGACCGACAAGGGGATCGGCAGACCGAGTACCTACGCTTCGATTATCGAAACGATTTTGACGCGGAATTATGTGTTCAAAAAAGCGGGAGCACTCGTTCCGACGTGGGTGGCATTTTCGGTGTGTCAACTGATGGAAGAACATCTGACTGACTTGATTAACTACGACTTTACGGCACTGATGGAAGATCAACTTGACGCTATCAGCCGCGGGGAATTGGGACAACTGCAATACCTGAAAGAATTTTACTTCGGCACAGAACACAGAGCGGGGGCGGACAACCCCCCGACGAGTCCCACTATGGCAGGGCTAAAACCATTGCTCAACAACAAGACGGAACAAATCGACGCAAGGGCGGTCAATACATTTCCGTTGGAAACACCGGCGGAGTTTGCCGGCGACGAACCGCTTGTCGTGCGGGTCGGCAAGTTCGGTCCCTACGTCCAACAAGGGGAACGCACCGGCACATTGCCGGAAGATTTGCCGCCGGATGAATTGACCTACGAAAAGGCGTTGGATTTCTTGAACACGGTAAAAAAAACAGATGAGTCGCTAGGCAATGATCCAGCAACTGGCAAGCCGGTGTATCTCAAAAACGGTCGCTTTGGACCCTACATTCAACTGGGCGAGGTGGATGACAAGGCGAAAAAGAATGCGTCGTTGCTCAAAGATATGTCGCCGGAGTCGATGACGTTGGAAGTCGCGTTGCAGTTATTGAGTTTGCCGCGCAATTTAGGCAAAAATCCCGAGAGCATTGACGTGTTTGCACAAAACGGTAAATACGGACCATATATTTCGTGCGGCAAGGACACGCGGTCGTTGCCAGCCGATCTTTCACCGCTTTCGGTCGATTTGGGGCAGGCATTGCATTTGCTTTCGCAGCCGAAGGCGGCGCGTGGACGGCGTGGAGCGGCGGCAAAGACGGCAGAGCCGCTCAAAACGTTCGGTACTTCGCCGGTAACGGGCAAACCGATCAAACTGTTGTCGGGCAGATTCGGCGATTACATCACGGACGACGAAACGAATGTGACGTTGCCCAAGGGTATGACGGCGGAAGAGTTAACGCAAGAGCGTGCCTTGGAACTCTTGGCGGACAAAGCGGCAAAGGGACCTGTGTCGAAACGTAAGAAAGCGACAAAAAAAGCAACCAAGAAAGTGGTGAAGAAAATTACAAAGAAGGCGGCGAAGAAAGCAACCAAAAAATGATGTCATCGCTTGCGTTTTCCTGTCGCGGATTTGTATGCGGGTATGCGGGGAATATCTGTTGACATGCAAACGGAATAGAGAATAATTGCTAGGGAGGACATGGACACGTTTACGCCGTTGCCGATGCGAATACAAAAACTACGGAGGAAATGTACATGAAAAGAAAATCGCCTTAAAAACGAAAAAGAAAGCCATCAACTGATGGACGACCTTGAACGACAAAAACTGGACGCACTGGCAGAATTCGCCGCCGGTGCCGGTCATGAGATCAATAATCCGCTGGCGATTATCAGTGGTCGTGCGCAATTGTTGCTTCGAGAGATCGAACATCCCGAACATCGCCGCCAACTGGGGGTGATCGTTGCCCAAGTCAAACGTGCCTACGAAATGATTGCCGACATCCGATTTTTTGCTCGACCCCCGCAACCGGAATGGACAACGTTCAATCTGTACGAAGAAATGCAAACGCTTGTTGCCGAGCAAACACCGCTCATGGCGGAAGCCGGTGTTACTTTTCACGTTGATATTGATTCGGTTACGCAATCTTACGATTGCGGTTCTGATAACTACGATTGTGGCTCTGTTAACGTGGAGTCCGATCCCGTGTTGCTCCATGTTGCCGCTGCCGTGTTGTGTAACAATGCCAGAGAGGCAGTGCAACTTACGAACGGAACGGTAGGGCTTCAACTTCGCCGAGAGAAAGATGAATGGGCAATCATCGTGAAAGATGATGGTCCCGGTATTGCGGAGGAGATTCGTCCCTTAATTTTCAATCCTTACTATTCCGGCAGACAGGCGGGGCGCGGACTCGGCTTTGGACTTCCCAAAGCATGGCGGATCATGCAATTACTCGGTGGCTCGATCCGGTGTGAGCAATCCGACGAACTGCCGGGAGCAACGTTTATCTTGACCCTCACTCGATCCAACGCCGCTGATAAAGAAACCACTCTGCCGCCGTAAGGAAAAGTGCCCATAATGCCAAATAGTACCATATCGGTCGAACAAACAACGTATCAGACTCCGTCTCAGATTGTACCGACACGGTTGCCGAACGCAAATTACTCTCCGTTGCATGGAACAAGTTGCATGCGATTTGAGTGATTTCTTGCCCCGTGTCCGGTTCAAGAATAGTCCACACGCCGCACTCACCGAGGATGCCCAGCGAAACGACACCATCTTGGCACGGAAAAAGTTCTTCCTTTCCTGAGGGACTGCGGAGAACGATTTGCGTTTTCTCCGTCTGCACAGTCAATTTCACCCTCTCGGCAGTCGAATAGGCTCTTTGCAATTCTTCGCTGTTCCGAAAATAGACGAGTGCCTGCGTAATCATAATGGGAAATGCCGTCCGAAGCGCAAAATCCCCTTGATCCAAGTCTGCTGTTAAGACGAGCGTCCGTTGGTTTTCCGAAACGAACTGCAAATAGAGGGGGAAATCCTCCGCCGTCTTCGCTAACGGTTTGAAATTGTTCTTTTGAGGAATAATGTTTTTCGCACCGGCAAAGACCAAGCCCGGCGGAGTGAATCGCATCAGGGAACTATCGGCATCAACATTTGCTGCCATCGGTTTTTCCAAACTCTCTTTTACCAGAAAAAGATCGCAATTATTTTGTGGATCAATCACCAAGACATTCCCCGCAGGCAACGTCGTCGGCACTGTTTGATGCAATACCAACACACTGTTCGGCGGCAACGTGCTTGGAATGGTGTCGATCAACACAACTTCCGTTTGCGGTTGTACATGCAGAACATGCCGCAAAAAGTAATTCTCCGCTCCGTATAAAAGAATACGTTGCACAAATTGTTTTGAAAGAAACGCTACGGCAACGTCATCCGCTGGAAATGAGTCCGTGCTTGCCAGTTTCGCGCGGAACAGTCCGCCGTTGGCAGAAGTATTTCGAACAATTTTCGACACCGGCATATCGGGTTCCAACGAAAGGGGAAGGACATCGACGATTTCTCCATCGCAGTCGATTTCGAGGTGCGTTTGAATGGTTTCCATACCGAAGTTGACCACTTCCACGTAAATTTCGTAGTCGGTGGCATGTTCTGGCAAGCGGCGCGGTTGGAATCGAGTGATGGCTACATTATCGAAGAGCGGGGGGCTTACGCCCTCCGGTGTTCCCGCAAAAACATGAATTTGCGCATCCGGCGAATCGGCAATCAGTTGTTCGGCAAGGCGACGAGCGGCGGACAGGTCGCCGGGAAAATCAGTGCCGGAAATCTCCGCCAATTTCCGCCGCAATGTACTGGCATGGTCGGTGAAGCCGGAGATGATTTTCGGATTTGTGTTTGCCGTTATGATTGCCGCCTGTTGACCGGCAGCGAGTTTGTCGAGACGCTTCTGGGCTTGCCACTTGGCACTATCGAGCCGTGACTCCGTGGGAGATAGCAAGGCGTTCATGCTTGCGGAGTTGTCGATGATGATGACGCACCGATTTTTTTGTTCTGTAAAAAATGCCGGATCAAGTACGGCGGCGGTCAGGAACGACAAAAAGAGAAGAGCGAGGAGTAGCGAAATAAAGTACCGAAACCGGCGGTATAAGGTTCTGATACGGCGTTCGTCAAAAACCTGTTGCCAAAAAATCGCCGTCGTAACGAGTTCCTTGCGGAACCGCACTTTGAGAAAAAAGAACAGTATGATGGGAATTGCCAACAGCAGCAGTCCCCAGGCGAGCGGATTGGTGAAGATCATTACCGGACATTATTTTACGCTGTTTTACGCTTTCGGCAAGCAAGTCCAAGAACGAACAGTAGATGTGCAAGTTCGTTTTTTTCGTCACGCCCGTTCCAGTTGCCGCAAAAGCGTTACGGCAGTGTTCGCCAACTCATCCAATGACCGGATATCCATTCCGCCATACTTCACCCCGTCCAACGCTTCCAGCACTGCTCGAATTGCATCGACCAGCGATTCTGGCACTCGATTTTCCAATAGATGCTGACAGACATCACTCGTGGTCATTCCTTGCTCCGTGCCATCCATCTTGTCGGCAATGTAACCAAAAAAGACTCCCTGCAATTCGCTACTGATGTCAATAAGATTAGCGGTTTCCCTTTGTTCTAGTGCCGACGAAATCTCAGCGAGCCGGGACTTTGCCCGGCTTAATGCTCCACGTTGCCGCCGTCGCTGGGGACTCGTCCATTGACATCGAAACAATAACGCACCGAGGGCAATTACCACGTAGCCGCCTCCTAACAATGAAACCACGAATGCCCACTGGACAAAAGTAATCGGCGGAAGCACTTGTTCAAAAGTTGTTTTATTCGCAAACAGCCCTCTCACTACACTTTGCGCGTCTCCATCGGAGGCAACGTTACCAAAAAGCGTTGCCGATTGGATCGTCTCCGACTCGGCTATGACTAGCGGAATCGGCAAACTTTGTAGCGTAACAAACTTTTCCGTATTCACGTCGAACACTGAAACGGAAATCGGCGGAAAGGACAATGTTCCCGACTTTGTCGATCGAATCGTGTAAGTGAATGTACAGGATCGTTCATCCACCGTTTCGGTCGGCGGCATGTGAACCCGAAAACTATCGGCAACGTCAGAGTTTACCGACAAGTCCATCGGTCGGACATTCACTGTCGAACCTTCTCCCAACAGGCGGAGTGTGAGCGTCATGGGATCACCGACACGCGCCTGTTGCGGCGTGAGATTCGTCTCCCAGCGAAAAGAGCCGAACGCACCGATGTAATCGGCAGGACGATTCGCTTGCGGTATATCTACGACGGCAACGGAAACCGGCTGAGCAACGGCGAAAATTCTTTGGGCGACTGCCTCTTCTCGTCCGGTCGCGTCGGCAACGGGGAGTATTCCCTTTAACGTCACGGGACCAAAAAAATAATTACCAAACTCCTGCGGAATCAGCGTTCGGGAAAACCGGTACTCCCAATAGACTGTCTCGTTACCCTGTGCATCGAAACGGATAATTTGTTGCGGCGTGTTGGAAAATCGGAGGGGTTGTCTTTGCGCCGAAAAGGAAAAGGGCAGGAACATGTCGTTATCGAATCCCGGTTTGCCGACATAATTGTTTATCCCGAATCCCGAACCGGGCGAACCGCGTTGCGGCGTTCGCACCAGATAACCGTTGAGCCAGTCTTCCAGTTTTTGATCAGATTGAAGTCCTCTGGGAACATCTTCCACAGCCCAGGGAATCTGCAACTGCGGCGGTTGTTGCGGCAAGGTAAGCGGATTCACTTCGGCATAACGACCCGGTAAGCCCTTGATTTGAACGGTGAGCGTAACTTCGAGCGGTTGTAGCGGATAGAGCCGAGTGCGGTTCGTTTCAATCGCCATAAAAACGATGTCCTGATCATCCGGTTCCCAAACACGGACGGCAACGGAATGGTTTGCCGCAATTCGCCGCTCCCCCTCTTCAACGGAAAACGATTGCGGCGATAACACTTTGCCGTTCACCGTAACTTGGGGAAGTGCAATCGACAGCGAACCGGCACGTTTGGGAGTGAGAGCATAACTGAACTGCGTTATGTAGGTTGCGGTGGATGTTTTCTGTTCATCCCTGATAGTTTGTCCATTGACGATCATGGTGAAGGAACTTTGTATTCCGCCGCGTTGACCGGTCTGTTTGTCGAGCAGTTGGACATCAAAAAATTCCGTCCATGCGGACGTATCCGGTGTCACGTGGGCACTGATGGGGCTTGAGTCAGAGAGAACGAGTTGATAATGAAAAGATTCCCCTTCATAGAGGGCGGTTCGGTCAAGTTGTACGGTCAGTTGCGGCTCCGCCGAGAGTAAACTGGGGAACAAACAAATGACTAAAAATGTGAAAATGTGAAAAATTAACTTCGATTGCATAGGGGGGAACCAGAGTCGCAATCACAAGACTACGACTTGCGGCGTAGTTATTCTGAATAGTGATTCCATTATACACTATCTCGCAAAAATAGAAAATTGACATTGGAAAAGCCCAAACGCAGTGAAACCCTGTGTCAGGTGTCGGTCCAAGTGCTGGGCTAATTCCACAAGGTAGAGTAACGATTACAACAAAACCTGCCAAAAGAGTAGTTGTCAACACGCCCTAGTTACGCTATATCCGGCGCAACCCGACCAACCGGCACAATCAGGGACAGAAAGTCCGTTTTTTTGTTTTCTACCAATTTTCGGAATCAATTTTGATACACTAATTATTCGATAGACACCGGTGGGTGGAAGGGATTCCCCCAAGGTACATTTTCGATCTTTCGCTATGGATGGGGAAAGACATCGAAGGTGTGTGTCCGGTTCGGAGGCGGTACCTGACGTACCGGCAAGGTTCGGGCATCGTTGAGACTAAGCCAACCTATGGACGAGACGGGGATGCTTCTCCCCGAATACTGGGTTTCTCGGAAATAGTTTCCCTTTTGGTTTCCCTCAACGAACCTACTGCAAGGTGAGCAAGGATTACGATTGGGCAATATGGGCAGGATGTCTGTTGTTGCCCCGTCGATCTTGCTTTATCGCAATATGGAAGGGCATGCGGCATGAGGCTGTATGCCCTTTTTGTTTGGGCAGAACCGTCTCTGTTTTCGTTGCCCTCCGCTCTTGCGTTCAGCAGTTTATGGTAGAATGAGCGGCACTTAATTTAGTTTTTCTCCAATACCATGAACGCCAAGGAAATCAAGCGGAGCGAAGTCGTCGTTTATAATGGTGCGCCGTGTATCATCGAAGGAATCAACGTTCAGTCCCCGTCCGCAAGGGGGGCTGCCACCCTTTATAAATTCCGGGCGAGAAATCTCGTAACGAAACAAAAAGTCGATATTACGCTCAAAGGGACCGAATCGCTCGACACTGCCGACTTTCAACGCCGCGATGTCAAATATCTGTACAGTGATGCCGATGAGTGCATTTTCATGGATAATCTGGATTATAACCAGTACAACATGAAAAAGGGGGAAGTTGCCGAGGAAATGCAGTACATCACGGAAGCCCTCGAAGGTATTCGGGCATTGATTTACAATGACGAATGTGTCGGTATTGAGGTTCCGACGGCGGTTTCGTTGAAGGTAACGAAGTGTGATCCGGCGGCGAGGGGCAATTCGGCAACGTCTCGGGCAAAACCTGCGACCTTGGAGACCGGCTTGGAAGTCCAAGTGCCGGAATACCTTGAAGAAGGCGAACTCGTGCGAATCGACACACGCACCGGCGACTTTTTGGGTCGGGCGTAGGATGTCAGAGTTCCTTAAACTTCAATTCGTGTTTATCGAGGAATTCGAGCAATTCGCTACGGTTGAAAACACCACCGGTCGTGCTGACTTCACGGACACAACTAGCACCCAATGCACTCCCCCAGCGAATGGCATCTCGGTGGTCGCGTCCTTCCAGTAAAGCGGCAATCATACCGGCATCAAAGGCATCGCCCGACCCGGCACCGCCCACATAGTCCGTCGGATACACCCCAGCATGGAACTGCTCCTTGCTACTGAAATAAAACGTTCCCGATTCCCCCTGCGTGATGATTGCCGCTCCAACACCGGCATCAAGAAATTCCTGTGCCTGTTCATAAGTTGCCTGTCTCCCGGTGATCTTTTCACTTTCATGCTCGTTGGGCAGGAAAATATCTATGTACGGGAGCAATGGTTGCAAAATGTGCCAATATGGTCGATTGCCGTAAAGCACCACATCCAGTAGCGTGGTCCAACCGTGTTCGCGGGCTGTTTTGAGAAACAAGGGAGTCCGTTCAGTCTCCAATGCTTGAAGCATGAAGAAGCCGCCGAGATAGAAAATTTTGGGTCCCTCTAATTTTGGGTCAGCGATCAGTTTGAACAATTCGTCGTCGAAGACGAAATCATCGTTTGCCCCTGTCGTGCAGATGAATCGTCGGTCTTGTTCCCGGACGTTGATATGCAGTGCCGTTCCCGGACAGCGACCGACAGACTTTTGGATCTGCGAGGTGTCGATCTTTGAAGCGAGAAGGGAACGAACGATGAAATCGCTGAACGAATCATCGCCGACGCAACCGGACAGCATCAAGTCGACTCCGAGTCGGGCAAGGTCGGTGGCTACGTTTGCCGCACAACCGCCGATGTTCAGTTCGATTTTCTCCGTGGGAACCAATTCACCTTCGAGGGGAACGTGACTGATCGGAAAGCAGGCAACATCTGCGAAAAGAATACCAGAACATATACAAGTCATAGCGATATTATAGATGTAAGAGAGGGGCGACGTAAGCCCCCCCGCCCTACCGGGCAGTCCTCCGATGGAGGGGTGGCATTTTGCGTAGCAAAATGACGGGGTAGTCAATTCGGAAAACGGCAATTTGATCCCGGTATTTGTCGGAACGTCTCGGATACGAGGTAGGTTGTCGCCCGGAGGTCTCTTTACGTGTTTACATCAGCCAAAAGCATTGTAACAACTGGAACAAGAATTAGGAACGATTCGTTGGGGAGGGCTGGAATAATAGGCGGAGGCATTGGGAGGCGGATACGGGTTCGGCGGCGAACCGGCGGCTCGATAGGTACTCGACGTGCGAGGTACAGAAGTACCCGGTGTGGTGGTGCCTGGCACTGCCGTAATTTGTGGTCCTCGCCAATGGGGGATCATTCCATTCAACTTGTAGGTGCCAGTCGCTTGACCGGGAAAGACCGTTTGCATGAACGTGGCACTCTGCACACCAAAATGTACCTTGTACTCCTGAATGTGCGCAACCGACCGGATGACCGCCCCCTGCCCTCGCTGGCGCGGGTCGAAATACATCGTTACCGGTGTGATGTTGCGGATGGACATACACCGGACTTATCGGAAAAATGCTACTCGGTTAGTCTTGCTTTTTGCAAAAGTACCAGTCGCGCCGTTCCTGCCGTCTATGGAAATCGTTACGAATTTCGCAACATCACGTATAACACCAAGGACGTTTCCGGTTCATGTCCGAATCCAGAATATCCATGCAAATATTAACGTCATCCACGATTTGAAAGTCGTACATTCCGACACACAGGAAGTCGGCACCCGACTCAAAGGCAAAGCGAAAACCATCGTTGGGATGAATTGCTCCGGCGGCAAGTGTCTTGAAACCGATCCACGGCTGTTTGAGTGTCGCCATAAATTCGGGAGTCTCTACCGGCTCTCGGCAAAAAACGTTGTCGTGTTCTTCTTTGTCCGCCATCCGGGACCAGTACCGGTCATGGTGAATCGTTTTCACCCAGAAATCCGGCTCGATTCCCTGTTCAACACACCCCTTGATCGTTTCGAGTCGATGTCCGCCGAGTCCCACGCAGGCTTTCTCCTTTTTGAGCCGCTCCACGTAGGCGGCAATGACATCGAACTTACCTTCCCTAACCAATCGGTCATTCGTCTCCCCATGGATGTACGCGGCAGACGCACCTTTGTCGAAACTATCGAGCGCATCCTCCAATGACATGCTTTGGACAATGAGTCGCAGTGTCCCGTCTGCGTTTTCCCAGTAATCGGTCATGAGTCCCGTGTGCGAAGGAGCCCCAAAGTAGGTGTTGATTCCACACGCTTCTGCCATTTTGAACGTCGCAATGATTTTGTCCCGCGTGTGATAGGCGGTTACAAGATCGGAGGCATACAACAAGTCCCGGGCGTGCGCCCAGCCGCCGATGAGGTTACATCCCAAGATGATCTTGCTTAACTCAATGCCCTTGATGGTTCCCTTTTCCATCGGTTTTTTCAGGTCGGCAAACTTTGCCCAGTTCGTATGCGTTCGGGACGCGCCGGAGAGAGCATCGATCTCGACATCTTTGACATCAAATTTTTTTGCCTCTTCGGCAAGTCGGGCAGCAAGAATTTTCTCCTCGTTGCTGACGAGTGCACCACCGGTTGCGAGAGCGGCACCGCCGGTCAACATTTTCTTCAGTGCCTTACGGCGTTCGGGATTGCTCGGTTTTGTCATTGTTAGCCTCCAGTAAAAAAAGTGTGGGAAGCCGGAGTACCGGCTCAACGGGTAATCAAGTATAACACCATTCCTTCGATGGCAAAAGCATACCCCATTCCAGAGCACGACCGTACCGCTGACCTATCAAAAAAGGTATCGCCCCCGTTCGACAGACGGTGTTACTTTCCCGGTTATACCGTCGTTCGCAGGGAATCGATCAGTTCGTGAATCATCTGCGGTGTGTGTGTGGCAAAAACGGCAATCCGTAATGCACCTTGCGAGCCCAGTCCCGCATTACGGGGAAGATAAGAAACCAAAATTCCTGACTCAGATAGTTTTTTCTGTATCCGCCGCATATTTCCCGAAGAACCCAATGTCACAATCACCATCGGCAGCGGCGACTCGCAAACATCCAAACCGATATTCCGCAAACCTAAACGGAGCAAATGGACATTCTCCTGTAACTTTTGGCGAAGCGCTGCATCGGTCAACATCGACAGTGATTTTGCCGTTGCCGCCGCTATGGGACTGGCAGGGGCACTGGCACCGAAATAGACTGCCGACCAATCTTTAAGTCGTTGAATGAACGATTCCGTACCCGGTATGATCCCACCGCTCCCGCCGACCGCCTTGCTCAAGGAAAACGTCAAATAGGTACGAACGGCATCACCAGTGGTCGCCTCCAAGCCGAAATCGTCTATCGAATCCGTCGCTGTTTGATTGACCACCGAGGTATCCAAGCCGAAATGTTCCAATGTTCCCCGACCGGTATCACCAAGTACGCCGAAACCGTGTGCGTCATCCACCAACAGCGATGCGCCTTCGTAATTCGCCAACAATTCCGTGTATTCGTCAAGCGGAACCATCGTTCCGAGCAACGAAAACACGCCATCGGTCAAAACGATGGGGCGTTCGTGAAGTTGCAAATTGGAATCGAGTTGCTCCCGAAGGTCATCGGCGTTCCGGTGCTTAAAAACAACGGGCTTGCGTTTGATCCCACGAAGCCGTTTGATCGCATCAAACAGGGAATAGTGAGCGGCTTCGTCGATGAAAATCCGGTCGAACGTTTTTTCAAGCGATTCAAGCAATATCTGGTTGGCAACGTAACCTGAGGCGGTATAGAGGGCATGGGGAGTTCCGAGCATTTCGGCAGTGCGGCGTTCGACTTCAAAGACGGGCGGAGACGTGAATGCTGTTCGGGTGGTTGCGGTGCCGACACCATAGCGCAACACGGCTTCGCAGGTTGCTGCCAACACTTCGGGATCGGCTTGGAGACCAAAATATCCGTTACCTCCGAAATAGAGATAGACTTTACCCGCAACGGAGATCATGGCATCGGGCGGACCATCGAAACTGAATGTTTCTTCGATGGCGGCTTGCATTGCCGACTTCGGCGTACTGGGGGTGCGTTCGGGTGGATCGGGAATTGAAATGTTTCGGTGCATAGGGGTAAGAATACGGTTTATTTTTGATTCCGGCAAGAGCGATTTAGCCGGTACTTTTGAGTTATCAGGAATTACGAACCCCTTTCTTTTCCCCATCGAGACGCAGACCGATGCCGTCAATGTATGCCGACTCTTCGCAAGACAAGAATTCAATCACAGCGGCAACCTCTTCAGGAGTTCCCCAGCGATTTCGCCGGGAATCGGCGGCATAACACCATTCAAGTTCTTCGGAAAGTTTTTCCCCCCAGCGAGTTTTGATCCAACCCAGCGAAAGGCAGCGAACCCAAACGGCCGGGGCAAGGTCTTCGGCAAGGGATCGGCTAAAACCAAGCAGTGCCCCCTTTGCCGCTCCGTAAAGTTGTGCCGTCTCTCCTCGCCAACCGTAATCGACACCGTTCCAACCAAGAAAAAAAATCGTTCCTCGCGGTGGCGACACAGTCGCCGGCTCTCTTGCCAGCATGTGCTTGCCGATCATTCGGGATAACTGGATCGGCATGAAAACGTCCGTTACTAAAATACGTTGTAATTTTTGTCCAAACGTTAAGGAAGCCATTGCGGGCATCATTAAATCAATTCCGGCGGCGTTCACCAACACGTCAATGTGGTCGGTCAGATCGAAAATCTGCTGGTACAGTTTTTCCGCCGCATCGGATTGCGAAAAATCCGCTGTAACGACATCTGCCTTGCCGCCTTTATCGATGATCGTTTTCCGCAGTGCGTTGACGGCGGCGATGCTTTGATGGGCATGGAGAATGACTCTCGTCCCGCTAGCGGCAAACCGCTTTGCCGTTGCCAAGCCAATTCCGCCAGATGATCCCGTAATGAGTGCTGTTCGTGGGGGTATTTTATTTTTGATTTTTCTCGACATCCTTAATTTTATCCCGCAGCCGGGAGGCACGCTCGTAATCTTCATATTGGATAGCGTCGTCCAAATCACGTCGGAATTTGATTAGGAGCATCCGCTCTTGAACATTGCCGGGTTTTCGCATAGGCACTTTCCCCGTGTGTTCATACGCCCCGTGAACATTCAGAATAAAGTTGTCAATCTGCTTGTTGAAAAAGTCGTAATCGTGAGGACAACCGAGGTACCCCCGGGTTCTGATTTCGAGAAAACTAATTTCACAAATGGGACACGTTTGTTGATCCAGTTCGTGCAGTTCTTCGGCGGCTTTGTTGAGCGACATCTGCTTCGGAAGCCCCCGCGCAAGCACCGATGCCAACGATCCTGCCGTATTTCCTTGTGCTTCAGCCCGACTGAAATACTCGCGGGCATGTTCCTCACAAAGATGCAATTCCTTCGGTTCGGAACCTGTCAGTTCCGAAATGTGAAACGTCGCTGGCTTGTCGCATTTTTGGCATTTCATGGGATTGGTTAAACATAAAAACCGCCGTAGTCCGACCTGTAAACCAATCATTGTACCACATCCCGCCACTCTTGAAGCCGTAGTTTGTCATGCTCAATCGCGGCGGCACTGGTAACGTTCCAAACACCAATTATGATCGATAAAAGAGTAAAACCTACCCCTTCGGTACTTCCGATAGTCCGACCATAGGCGGTGGGGTATTCGTACCCGGTATCACTGGCGCAGACATCGGCGGACCCGGTATCGGCTGACCCGGCAAAGCCATAGTGCGCGGGACCGGCGGTGCTGGAATCGGCTCTGTCCGAACTATAGGACTGCGATTCGGGGCATAGTACATATCCTGCGGCAACTGCGGCGGACCAGGAACACCCGTCGTCGTTTTGGTCATGGGCACTCCATACGGCGGAATGTTGACACCGGCGATGGCGTTTTGCGGAATGGAGGTCCCATTCGTGGGATACATTCCTTCACCAGGATAACCCCCACGCTGATGGGCAAAGTGTTGTTTGCGATCAGCAACTGTACCACTCAAATCTTTGTTCCCCATCCGAATAACGGCAAGGATCGAACCCCGCTTGCTCGCTTCAAGAATCGGATCAACCCCCGGTTGAAGTTGCGTATTGACAAGCGTTCCCACCCCGGACATCGCAATTCCTTGGAATTCGGGATTCGGCAAATAAACGACCTTGGTGACGAAATTTCCGGAGAATACCTGATCGAAATCGTTGTCAGTAAACTCTACTGGCACGGACGCGTGAGCCAAAAACGCTTGAGTTCGTGCAGCAGTCGGAGCAATTTCGAGGGTCGGAAATACTTCTTTTCCCTGATGACCGGGAATGTTCGATAATTTGAGACGATAAATGGCTCCCTGTCCGAAATCGTGCGTTGCCGGACAATGGAGCGGAGCGGAATCGAATGTTCCCGGCTCTCTGGCATCAAATCTAATCACGAGCGATTCCACACCGAGAAAATTGATTTGCGAAGTCGGAATGAAAGCGGGCGGCATGCCCATCGAACCGGGCGGTGGCATGAGGTCGTGCTTCGACAGTGAGACGGGTTGGTAGTTTCCCGGAATAACACCGGGACCGGGTCCATCGACACCGTTTGTTCGATAGGGGGATTGATAGAAACCACTGTTCATAATAGAACTTTGGCAACCTACCAGTGCCGAAAGCAGAATGACTGTGAAAAAACTACGTTTCATGGGCTTCATCCCCCAAATTACTAAAAATACGGACACATGGGGACAATCCATCCCCTCACCCCCCTTTTCGGCGATTTGCGATTAACCCCTTCGGTAAATTCTCCAAAAATGACCCGTTTTGCCAAAAATTGGCGGCGATGAAATCGTGCAGACTACATTATTGCGCAACTCCGTGGTCGTCTTTCCCATTTGTGTCCGGCGGCTCATTTGTCCCGCTATGGTGTGCGATTTTAAGAAGTTGCCAAAAACCCAGTACCACGCCGAGAAAGACACCGAGAATGGCAAAAAGAGCAACGGTACCGCAGAGTTGGTCGAGTCCGACACCGATGAGAACAGGCATCACCATTTCGAGGGCAATGATCGAAGTACGTGCCGACCATTGGTAGAGGACGGCAAAAAAACGAGGGTCGTCAGACATACCGGCATTGTAACCCCCGACATCGTCTTGTCAACAAGATGAAATGCTGCGAGCGGATTTTGTTACGTCCTAGAATCTCTCCACGACAAAATATCCCATGTACCCCTTGCACACAACACTCGCCGCATTGTTATATGAAGTGATACTACCCGTAAACGGATCATACAAATCAAACGGACCGGGCGACGTGATCGTGATATCCATGTCATTATTGTTTGAATTGACAACGTAATACAGTTTTTTCCCCTCTTTGATGTAAGGGCTGACAAATAGGTCGCCAAAGTTCTCATTTCGGGAGGTTACTCTGACGTTGTGCTTTACCGTATCTTTGATGATGTTTGTAAACTCGCGTCTTTTCTCCTCTTCCTTTTTTATCATGCCAAAATTCACCACGTCTGGTTGGTATTTCTCTGCAAGCCGTTGCACCTCGGCTGTCTCCTCCGCCCTTGTTGCGAGTCGAGGAAGCGAATCCAGCCAGATCACTTTACCTCCTCCATCGGCAAACTCCGAAAGTTGTCGCATGCTTTCGAGGCTCATGACCTCGATTTTCGGTATGACCATGACCCTGTATGCACCGTTACCAATCACGAGTTTTCCATTCTCGATTGTTGCCTTTTCAAGGCTCTCCGCATCGAGGATGTTGAAATCAAGTTGGCTTCGGTAAAGTTGCGTCGCAACGTGGTTGAAGTACATGTCGAGCGAATGGATATTGCCGTCGGGAAAGTGAAAATGCGTGTTCTCCGCCGTGAAATAGGCTTGAGTGTTGGCAATCGGATACATGACCGCAATTTCCGAAGCGAACGTTGATCCCCGTAGCAATGTATTGAGCCGCCCAGAGTATTCGTTCCAATGAATCGCGTTTTCCTTGGACATGCGGTGATAGGCATAATAGGTATTGAAACGGTTTGCACCATTAAAAAAGAGCAGTGAGGTCGTGCCGAGCACGTTCTTGAATTCGTCCACTTGGAATTGTTCCATGTCGGCGACCGGACAGAATTCGACCATGACGACATCCTTTCCGTTGTTTCTTGCTGCCGAACTGACATATTTTGGAGTCATGTACCAACTTTTGAGATACATCGGTGGCACGCAGGAAAGCACATCAATGCCGGGGATTTGCATCGTGCCGATGTTTTGCATCATGTCGCCGTAAAGTCCTACATGGCACGAGAGGGTCTCTTCCAAGAGGTTGTGCCCCGAAAAGGCGATGCCCAACTTCTCACAGAAGTCGCGTAAGGGAATATAAAAACTCTGGGTCATCATCTCCGCAACGGTTTGGTAAAAGTTCACCCGCAGAATTTTGTCCTCATCGCTGTAGCCGCCGAAAAGCGAAGAGAGACGCGGCATCAGGTCGTAACCATGCATTTTTTTGAAGTGGGCGGGAAGCCGATCCTCCCACGGAACAATAGAATAGGGATACTTTTCTGTGGTATTCACAAAATGAGTCATCAGACTGGGTTCGTCGGTGAAGATCGCCTGCACTTTACTCATATCCTCTACGTTGTTCTTGTAACCCACATAGACGAGGTCAATGAAACGTTGGACGGCATCCTTGTTGAGCAAATTGGGATAGCGGTTAGGTCTGAATCCGTTCTTTTCTGCATGCGATCCTTCAAAGGCGATCTTTTGCGCATAGACGTTGAGGGTAAACGTACCGGACACGTTGACGGTAATCTTCCGTTCATCCATTTTGGACGAGCCGAGTTCCGCAAGCGGCGTTTTTTCGCTACCAAGTATGATTTCTGCATAGAGAATCTTTTGGAATGCTTCCGGGAGGGTAAACTCCGCTTTGTTAGTATGCTCGCTACTCAGAAGTCCGATGCCAATCGCCTCGTATTCTGGGTATCCGTCGAGAGTCTGGTGGTCGGCAGTGCCGCTCGGATAGCCGTATTCATCGTAAAGCCACACGGTCATACCCATTTCGTGTGCCTTGTTGATGGCGGCATTCATTAGGGCATAATTGGAACTGTTTTTCAGAAAGTTTTCGTCCCATGCGTTATTGGTGATCACACCTCTGAAACCATAGTCATAGAGGGTGTTCAAATACGTCTCATAATTATCGCCAAAAGCGTGAACCATGTGGAAAATCCGGTATTCGTCTATCGGATTCTTGAATTCTTCCTGCCAATGTTGTGCGGAGGCGGTAGTTATCACTGCCATGAGGACAATAAAGACGAAAAGATACTTTTTCATCATGAGCGTTTGTTTGCCGTGAGCGGCATGCGAGTAAAGATACTGACAATGTAGTCCTCCTTTCGGAAAAGTCAATACAGTGTCGTAGACTGTGGATACGTCCACCGTTCGACTCACCGGGGGATTGTACCGCTCACGCGATCTTCTTCTCCCGCCAGTGCCGGCACAATACGAAGCGGTATCTGTTCTTCCGCATAGTGCATCGAAGTATCGTTCAAATCCGTCACGCTGACCCGAAGTTGATACTGTCCCGGTGTAAGCGATTCCGGTAACACACCGGGAAATCCCAGACAAAAATCCCGCTTTGGTGCAAACGATCTATCCACCCCTGCGTCCAGACTCTGTTTGAAGACGACCTTCGCATGGACATCCCGAATTTCATAATCAATTTTGGCATTGACTTCAAAACCATCGGGAATTTTTTTCACCGTCGGGTTTTCCAGTTCCAGGTAAACGATCATGTTTTCGCCGGGACGATATTCACCCGAATGCGTTACGTATTGTCCATAGCCGAACCAATCTTTGACAAACATCACCGTTTTTAATTTCATGGGACAGAGATTTTGCAGTTCCAGTAATCCCTCATTCAATCGGTATGCCGCACTGGTATATCTGCCCCGGTTATCCTGTATCGAATCGTCCAACAATGTGGCGAGTCCAAGAACCTGGTGTCTCAAAAACTGATTGACGGTCTTATCCGCCGACTGCATCGGTTTGGCGGCTTCCGCTTTGTTGTCGAGTAGCATTTCAAACATGCGGAGACGCATTTCGTTCGACGGCGTTCTGCCGTTCGGCGTTTGTTCGATTGCATACCGGAGTTGCTCGATTGTTTGCCGCGCTGGAGTTTGCCAGTCGCCCGCGCCATGACCGGCGGAGACATTATGGGCATACGGCGGCGAACTCTGCTGATAACTCGCCTGCACCACTCCGGGAGTCGCACTGGGTAGTTGCGTGCGGGGCAATTGAGTTAGGTGGGGATAGACCGGCGCAGGTATCGACATAGCGGACTGTGCGATAATCGGCTCCTCTTTGCTCGGCGGTGTCCGCTTCAAGACTGGTCGGAGCGGTTCGTCATCAAAATCGTCTTCGCAGTATGTCAACTCGATATCTCGCCGTGTGAGGGGACCTTTTGTCGGTCGTTTCGCTCGGGCAATGAGAGGTTCATCATCGGGAAGTGGTGCCGCTGTATCTTTGGTATCGTCTTGGAGGGCTTCGTCTTTGGGAGAGCGTTTAGCGGTGAGACTTTTGTCGTCCGCTTGCGACTTGGGTGTTTCGGCAACGAGAAGGGGCTCTTCCTGCTCCGATGGGGACTGACCGGATAGGAATTGCTCTTGCTGCGGAGAGAGAATCGGTGCGGGAAGGATCGAACCGGGCTTGAAAAGGGAGTGCGACGAATTGCTCACCGGCAAAATATCGGGATCACGGCGATTGGCGGCAAAAAGGGCATCGGAATCAACATTCCGTTTGATACTGTCTGGCTTAAGTGGTTGAAAAAACTGCGTCGTTCTATTCCAAAACTGTTTCGCCGACTGCGGAACATGAGCGATAAATGTCGACTTCGGACGCTGAGCGGCGGTTTGACAACCGACAACCGACAGGAGCAGGAGAATCGTGAAAGCGAACCGAGTCATTGGTTTTCGCGGACAAAGTACTATCTGTGAAAGAATAATAACGATTAGCGATTTTTGGGACAAGAGCAAAAATTAACGGCAAGGAATTGACAACAGCAACGAAAAAATGACAATAGGGTGCATGCAACCGCTCCTTCTCCTTTCCTACGGTGCGCCGGAACGGCAGGAAGATGTCGTTCCCTTTTTGAACCATCTTTTTGCGGGAAAAAATGTTCCCACCGAACGAATCGCGGCGGCAGTTCAAAAATACGAATGTTTCGCCGCCAAGACGGGACATTACAGCCCGCTGAATGCCGAGTGCCGAAAACTCATCGACGGAATTCGGCAAACCGAGCCTGCCTTGCCGATCTATTGGGGAAACCTTTTTTGGCAACCGCTTCTGGTGGATACCGTCGCAGAAATGTCTCGCGATGGTGTCGAACGTGCCGCTTGCTTTACCACGTCGGCGTTCGATTCCCCTTCGGGCAATCAACGTTATGCCGAAGCGTTGGATGCCGCCCGGCATGAGGTTGGCGTGAACGCCCCAGTGATCGAAAAGTTGCCACTCCTGTTTGACCATCCGCTCTTCATCGAAGCCCAAGCGGATCGATTGATCGCCGGAGTAGCGGCAACACAGTCGCCATCTCGCTGGGATTACATTTTATTCTCCGCACACAGCATTCCCCTTGCCGATGCCACCCGATGTCATTATGTCGAACAGTTGCAATCGACATGCAAAAAAGTAGTAAAAACAAGCAGCATAACCATTCCTTGGGAGGTGGTTTATCAAAGCCGAAGTGGACCAGCAGAACATTGGCTTGGTCCTGACATAAAGGAGCGTCTCCGCACACTGGCATCGGAAGGATACCGGTCAATCATCGTATCGCCGATGGGTTTTTTCTGCGAAAATATGGAAACGGAGTACGATTTAGACGTGGAGGTCGGCGCATTGTGTGATGAACTTGGTCTTGCCTTCTACCGGGCAAAGGCAGTCGGAGCAACGCCGAAAATTTGCCGATTGATTGTGGAACTCGCAAGTTTTCAAGCCCTATCTTGGAAATGACCCTACGAATCTTTGAACGCCCCGACTCCTCAAAAGACAAATTTGCCCTATAATACTTGGTGTCCATTGTTCGTGAGCAGGGTAGAGTATGTCGGAAGAAAAACAGAAGGAAGATGTTATCGAATTGCCCGGGGTCGTCATCGAAGAAGTCCGCGGAGCATTCCGAGTTAAATTGGATGGAATGGATCACATCGTGTTATGCCGATTAGCCGGTAAGATGCGGAAGTTTCGTATCCGTGTCGTGCCGGGCGACCATGTAACCGTTGAAGTCAGTCCCTACGATATGGCTCGCGGTCGGATTACCTATCGAGACAAATAGCAATAGGATAGCGACCTCAAACCTAAGGGGAAACTGCAATGGAAACGAAAGAGATGAAGGAGACCATTTTTTCGGGTCGTATCTTCGATGTCGTAAAGAAGTTTATTACCGACAAGAGCGGGAGAAGGTTGGAGCGGCACGTCGTGGTGCATCCGGGAGCGGTTGTCATTTTGCCGATCCTGTCCGACGGACGTATCGTTTTGGTTCGTCAGCACCGAGTTGCCGTGGAGGAAGACCTTATCGAATTACCTGCGGGTACACTCGAAGCGGGTGAAGAACCCGTTGCCACCGCTCGGCGCGAACTCATGGAAGAAACCGGCTATCGGGCGGACTCTTTGATACCCGTGATGAAATTTTACACTTCACCCGGCTTCGTCAAAGAAGAAATGCGTTTATACAAAGCAACAGAACTGACTGCCGGTCCGACGGCACTGGAAGACGACGAAAAAATCGAACCGCTGTTGGTGGACCTGCCCCATGCCATGAAGATGATCCAATCGGGTGAAATTCGGGATGCCAAAACGATAGTGGGACTCCTATGGCATCACAGCCAAGAATCGGTGAATCAATAGACATTTCTCTCGCACACACCATCATTCCCGTCAGAGTGAATACGCTCTATTCTTTCCCCTGTCGGAACAGGGCTTGCAGTAGTGCCAACGTTCGCTGTGTTGCCCCGGTCTGACGCTCGATCAGTTTTTGAGCATTGGTGCCCAGTTGTGCCGCAAATTCCGGCTCTTCAAGACAACGGCGAACGAACCGCTCCATTTCACGCTGATCGTGAACAACTTGGGCGGCGTTGTCTCGAAGCATCATTTCAACAATGTCGCGAAAGTTCTTGGTATTCGGTCCGAAACAGACTGCCGCTCCATACGCCGCCGGTTCGATCATGTTTTGCCCGCCGCGTTTGCCCATACTGCCGCCAACGTAGGCAATCGCCGCTGTGCCCCACCATCCGCCGAGTTCGCCGACCGTATCGACCAGTAATATCTTTGCGGACTCGTCGGGGGGTTGCCCCCCCCCGCTCTTGCCCTCGCCCGCTACCAGCGTTGATCGCCGTTGCCAATGGACTCCTTTGTTCTCCAACATTGCCGCCACCTCATCGAAGCGTTCAGGATGGCGCGGCACAATGATTAACCGCAGTCGAGGAAACTCCTTTTTCAAATGTTCGTAACAATCAACGGCATACGCCTCTTCAGGATGCTGGGTACTGCCTGCCAAGAAAACGAGGTCATCCGCAGTGATTCCCGCCAGTGTTCGGAAACGTTCCGTTTCGGAATTATTACGGTCGGTGTGCGCCCCGTCGAATTTGATCGAGCCGGTGATCCTTATGACTTCACTGGACACACCGAGTCGGCGAAACCAACCCGCATAGAGTTCAGTCTGCGGAGCGATGAGATCGAACTGCCGCAACAGCGGAGTGATGATGGGGCGAATCCAAAGATACCGCTTGTAACCGTTTTCGCCGAATCGACCATTGACGATGGCAATTTTCGTGCCAAGCCGTTTTGCGGTTTCGATCAAGTTGGGCCACAGTTCTTGTTCGACGAGAACCAACAAATCGGGTTTTAGGCGCTGAAAGGCTTTGTCAACCGCCCAACTGAAATCGAGCGGACAATAAAAAACCGCGTGGTCGTTACCGTACATCTGTTGTGCCATTTCCATACCGGTTTTGGAGGTGGTCGAAACAACACAACACCAGTGGGGTAGAGTCTCACGGATTTTTTGGAGCAGCGGACGGAGCAATTTGACTTCTCCGACACTGACGGCGTGAAACCATACGACTTTAACGTTGGGTGATTCGGGACGGTCTTGTACAACACGTTGCCGCTTGGGAATGCGACCGAAAAATTTTTGTTTGAATCCGCCCCGGTACTTTCCTTGTCGTAGAGACCGGTAGAGAATCATTGGCGAAAGAATGAGCAGGATTCCGAGATAGAGTAGGTTTAACAGCCAACGTCTCATTTTACGACTCTATTCCGATGGCGAAATATCGACGCATCATATTCTACCGAAAGACGAGGGAATTAGGAATAGGGGACGAGGTTGATCGCGTTTTGAGTACGTCAATCTGCTTTTTCGTCGGTCGAAAATCTTCCATGAATACCCCTTGACTTTGGGTGATGCACGTAGGATAATGAGCGGCGACAAGTCGGGCAAGAGAAAATTCGCAGAATTTTCGACCGGATATTGAACATAAATTCCGATGAAAAATAATTCCTTGATTCCGCATCTGCTGTTTTGTCTTGCTTTCGTGGCGGTGGGAACAATCCTCGCCCAGGAGACGATTCGTGATCTTTATTCCGACACTTGGGTTGCCACGGACGCACTGGGACGTACCATGCCTTCATTCGAAGAAGTGGGAGCGGTCAAAACTGACCAGCAAAGGATCGTCGGCATTTTTTACGTGACTTGGCATGGTGATAATAATGCGAATCTGAAAAGCCCCTATACCGCCGACGTAACCGTAGTGCTTCAAAACGATCCCAATGCGCGACTCGACACGAATCATCCCGGCTGGACCGAGGTAATGTATCATTGTGCTGAACCGGAATGGGGATACTTTCTCAGCAAAGACGAATACGTGATTCGCAAAGATATGTCCATGCTCGTGGACGCTGGAGTCGATGTCTTGGTCGTCGATGTTACCAATGCCGCTATGTATTGGGACGAGTGGGATGTCCTGTTCACCGTGATGCAAAAGATGAAAGCCGAAGGGAACCGTGTTCCGCAGTTCTGTTTTTGGGCTTTCAACGGTCCTTGCATCACCGTCGTTCAAAATTTGTACGAAAAATTTTATCTCGAAGGAAAGTACAAAGACCTCTGGTTCTACTGGGACGGAAAACCCTTGTTGCTTTACAACGCAACTCCAGAAAAGGATTCGCAGCGGATCGGTGTCGTAACGCATCCGAATCCGAATTACGATCCAGCGGCAAAAACGGACCCGCAACATCCCCATTATGGGAATCCCGAATACTCGGAGGAACTCTACACAGATTACACGCAAGGGGTCAAAGACTTTTTCACATTGCGAACGCAGTGGTGGGGAAATTACGAATGGAATGGGCAACGCTTTGTCGGAACCGAAGATAATTGGACTTTCGGTCTCAGCATGGAAGACCCCAAAGTGCAGGCACTGTCGCCCGTAGAATTGCTGTCCACCCATAAAGGGATTCGAGAACAGGGGGTGGTGACTCCCGCTCAACATCCGCATTTTCGCATTGGAAAATCTTGGAGCAAAGTTCACGGCGCACCGGAGTTGAATGAGTACGACATGCCGATTGCCGCTTACGTTCCCTGGCTAAAACAGACGGTCACGAATCCCGAAGGATATGGCATTTATTTCCAAGAACGCTGGGAAGATGCCTTGAAAGGTAGCCCACGGTTTCTTTTTATCAATGACTGGAATGAGTGGACGGCAATTAAATTTTCCGATCCGAACAACTTGGCTTGGATCAATTTCATGGGGCGCGGTCCCGAAGCCGCTTATTACTTCGTTGACCAATATAATCTCGAGTTCAATCGTGCGATTCAGCCGATGAAAGGCGGATATACGGACAATTACTATATGCAAATGGCGCAAAACATCCGCAGATACAAAGGTGTGCGTCCGATACCAAGTCTCACGGGGCGGACTTCTATTGATTGGAACCGACCTTTTGACGCATGGGATGCCATTGACGTAGAATACCGTGATACGATTGGCGATGTGGTCCATCGTGATTATCCGGGCTACGGCGGAAATCACTATACCGATTGCACTGGAAGAAATGATATTGCCACTTGCAAAGTCGCTGTTGACAACGAAAATATCTATTTCTTCGTCGAGACCGTGGAGGAACTGACTCCGATCACCGGCAACAATTGGATGTTGCTCCTGATTGATTCTGATCAAAATTCCGACACCGGTTGGTTCGGGTACGATTTACTTGTCAACAAAGAGATTGACCAAAATAAAACCGTCGTGATGCAATGGAATACGGCAACCGGTCAATGGAAAAAATCGGAGGACGTTTCTTACCGGGTTGAGTCCAACAGGCTTGTCGTCAGGATTCCACGTTCGCTTGGAAATTGGGAAGGAGACGAAATTCGTTTTGACTTCAAATGGAGCGACAACCCAAGCGACCTCAATGATCCGATTTCCCTTTGTATATCGGGAGACACCGCACCCAATCGCCGATTCAATTATCGAGTCCTTTGGAAACTTGAATCCAATTGAATCGAGATTTTGCGGCTCCATTGGTTTGCTCGCCCGATCACCCGTCCTAAAACCACCGACGGCATCGCTTGAATAAACCAAATGAAGCACCGGATTGAAAAAAACAGTCATACCTGTTACAATCTCCACCAGACTTGTTATCCAGAAGAGACAAAACCAAGTTCGGCAAAGGGAGCGAATCTCCAAAGACGGGCACCCGTTGCCGATGACAACATCGCGAACGAAAGGAAAAAAATGCTATCAAAACTCCAAAACACAATACGTATCCCGGACACCAGTAAATGTATCCTGTCCATCTTCGCGGCATTCACCCTAGCGTCCTGCATCGCTTGGGGCGACCCTCCCTCGAAGTCCGAACTGATAGTCGAATCGGTAACTCCCACACAATATGTCATAAAAACCAATGACGGAAGCGGCGGCGGAACCGATGATAAAGACAATGTCTTATGGAATATCTGCGAAGCCGCCATTAGCAACAGAGCGTCCGTGGATATTGATGACGTGTGGGTACATCTCACGGTATCCAAGGATTCAGAGACTATCGGTGTCAACAATTTTAAGATTGACGGCGGACTGAAAAAAGGGGTGAACCTGCTTCAGATTAGTGTGCCCGATACTAACGCCGCCCTTGCCCCCTTGGAAACCTGCATTTTTACGATGAAATTGTTCGATAACGGGGATTATGCTGGCGACCCGTTGCTGGTTTACACAAACCCCGGCTGGGAACGCACTCGCCACTGGGAATTTTACCTGTCCCAAACTGTTCACACCGATATAGGTTACACAGACTATCAGGAGCAGATGAGGGTACAGTTCGGGAGATTCTTGGAACTGGCTAAGGAATACGTTAAAGTCTCCAAGGGAACTGTTCCCATGGACCTCAAAAGCCAGGACAAGCATGCAAAGAGTATGTTTGAATATAAACACGCCGCGCCCGGTGCTAGCCGGGATATATCCTTCAAGTACGCTATTGAGTCCTCTTTCATCATGGGCAAGAGTTATATGGAAAGATATAACGCCGACCAGATATTGGAAGTGTTGGAAATGATCGACGCGGGAGACATGACCATGGGAGCGGGGCAGTTTAATGTCTGTACAGAGGTGTTCAGCACCGAAGCGGCAGCACGCTTCGCCTATTATACTAATCGCTTTATGGTGGATAAACTTGGACCGGATGTGAAAAACACGCTCCAGCGAATGTTCGACAACCCGTCCTTCTCAAAAGGATACGTGGATATGGCAGTTCAAGCAGGTATAAAATACGGAATGCACGCCATGAACCACACATATTCCCCGTATCACAAGAAAAGACAGTTTGATGTTTTCTATATGGAAGGCGCAGAAAGGGACGAAAAGGGCAACGCTGTAAACCGAATGCTGATTTTCAATTGGACCACATACGCAAACAACATGGGCTTCTTTGAAGACCATTCGGGGGAAAACCCGGGAACCGCAGCGGGTGCAGAAGCCAGACTGAATGCGCTCATCGCTCATCTTGTAGCCCGCCGCGGTGATCGCAACGATAGAACCGACTATCCTGTCGAGAACGTGTACCTCAACTATGAAAACTACCCCAGCACCAAAAATTCCCAGCCTACGTTCCCTTATGACAAAATTCCGCTCACGCTCATCCCAGTGGGGGACAACAAGCAACCTTATGCGTCGGAGATTGAAGTAGGCGAGGACCTCAACGCCTATTGGAAATCAAAGGGATATGTCTATCCAAAGATAAAATCCGCCTTTCCCGAGGAGTTTTTTCAAGACATGGAAAAAGAATACGGACACATCATCCCCGTTGAGTCCGGCACAGTGGAAAACTGGTGGAATGAAGGCTGGGGAACCACCGCTTATGAGTCTGGGATCAACAAATTGGCTGAAGGCATCATACCGATAGCGGAAACAGTCTCCGCTATCTCATCCGCCTTGACGGGGAAAGCCTATCCCTACAAAGATCTGAACGAGGCTTATGAACGAGCCCTCACTTATGATGAACATACCTGGGGGTATCACACTTTCAGCACGACACCAGAAAGCAACATGTACGACCATCAGTTTGAGTGGAAGCGCAGCAACGCCTTTGGTGCCAAAACACTGGGCGAAAAAGTGATGGCAGATTCTTTGAGTGCTCTGGCATCAAACGTCAAGACGGACATGGCGGCTGATAAAAGTATATTTGTTTACAACCACCTCAACTGGAAGCGCAATGATGTGGTAACTGTGGACGCACGGGATTTTCCACAAACCTTCGAGATAAAAGACGGCGATGCTTCGCTCCCTTATAATCTCAAAGATGGAAAAATCACGTTTGTGGCAAAGGGGGTCCCCGCACTGGGTTACAAGACGTTTTCTGTAACACCAACTGTCCCACCGCCTTTTGAAGCAAAGACGACGGTTACAGGTAATGTTGTTGGAAACGAATGGTATCGCGTATCTTTTGCGGAAGACGGCACAATATCCGGTATTTACGACAAAAAAAATAATAAGGAACTCATTAATCCGAGTGCCAAAACTCTGGACGGACATAATCCGAAATTCAACCAATATATCTATTACGACAATTCGACTTATGCCGTCTCACCTGCCACACCCGCGACCGCCAACGGTGTCTTTAAGGTTGAGGCATGCGCAATAGGAGCAACCATCGTGTTGGATACATCTTGTTTCAGCACAGAGGGCATCCGGCAACGGGTTATCCTATATGACGACATACCAAGAATCGATATCATAAACGAGGTTGTAAAGACCTCTTTGGGCGAAATAAGCAACAACAGGAAGGAACACGCTTATTATACATTTCCATTCAAAGCCGGAGAAGATTACGAAATACGTTACGACTTGCCCACTGGCAATACAGCCGAAGGGGATCAGATAAACGGCACCTCATGTTGGTGGTATAGTGCCAACAAATGGGTGTGCGTCAAAGACAAGGAGAACGAGTTCAACATTACCCTGGCAATACCGAATACCGTGTTGCTGATGTTTGATGGCAGACATTCCAATAACGTATGGGATTTTAACCAATGGCCCTTTGACCGCAAATCCAAACAGCCGACCATTTACAGTTATATTTTGAATAATCTTTGGATGACCAACTTTCAGGCAGACCAGCCAGGATATGTGGATTTCAGATATTCCATTACCTCCGGGTTCGATGCGGCAAGTGGCGGCTACAACGGATATGGAAAATCGGCACGTTTCGGGTGGGAAATCACCACCCCCCTCCAAGCGACGGTCCTAGCAAGAGGACGGCAGTTCGGTTGGGATTCGGAGCGAGGATTGATAGGCGTGGATAAATCAAACGTGCATCTTTCCACCATGAAGACTGCCGAGGCTAATTCTGACGGTGTGATTTTGCGTTTCCACGAAATAGAGGGCAAAGCGGCGGGAACTGTAACCGTGAAACTCCCATTTGATGCCACCGGCGTTATTGCCACCGACGTAATTGAAAACAATATCACAGATAACACGTTGGTTTTCAGGGGACTGTCCGATACATTCTGCTTTAGCATGCCTGCCTTCGGAACCAAGACTTTTCGTGTGACTTGTGGAAGTGCTTTGCCCGCCCCGGTGGGACATGTAAACGTGGTCACATCCGACGGTACCAGCGGCATAGAGGGTACAAAACTAGACTGGACACGTGTTGATGGCGCACTGTACTACGAGGTGTTTAGGAGCACGGAGTCCGGGTTTACCCCAGGAACCGGCAATTTTCTGACAGTAGCGGAAAAACCGGAGTATTTCGATACTCAGGTTACACGGAATGTCTCGAAAACCTACTACTATAAGGTGCGTGCTGTCGGGGCAGGAGCAAAAGGGATAGCGGGTACCCAGTCGCGGGCGGCTCCGTCTCCGGGAGAAGCAATTAGGGACAACACGCCTCCAGATAAACCAATTTTAGGAGCCCAGATAAGGAATGGTAGCCGGGTTGACCTGTACTGGACACCAGTCCGTGATAACATTGGGGTCAGCCACTATGAGATCTACCGTGACTCTACGAAAATTTTCGATTCGGGTACTACATATTTTGCCCACGGCTATTCCCCGTCTCCTTCCTATGACTTTGCTGGCAGGGACTTCCTATGTTCATACAGGGACCGTAGCGTGATACCGCAAACTGGCTATACATACTATGTCAGGGCTGTGGATACCAGCGGCAACTTTATTGATAGCGATATCATCAACGTGACAACGGACGTAGGAGAGACAAATTTTCCATGCACGAGCCAATGCAAAACCGACCGATTCGGACAGTAAGGCTTTCGTCGGAAAGTAATGTGTCTCAAATTGTCCATTTTGGTTTTCCGCTACTCGTTTGAAATTGTTGTTTGAGATTGCTACACTTCCCCCACGCGTTTAGCCTATTGTGGCGATATAACAAACACAGATACTCGTGTGCGTCGTCTGTTAATGTATGAATGTCCAGTGACATTTATGTCCGCGTCATTGTACCGAACGTTTTTGCGGTGCTGGTAACGTTGTGCGGTGTTTTCGGCATAGTATGCATTAAGGGCACATCTTCCGGCGGGAAAATGGATCCGTGAAAAAATGCAATCCGCCACCGCCCACGGTAATACGTATCAGCCGGAGGCGGTCTCGTCATCAAAAAACTTTTCATGCCGAACAATGCCGGATTCTTCTTCGACTTCGGCGTGAGTTTGCCATCGCCAACGTCGGGCGGCAGCGCGCTTTTCCTGACGAATTTCAATTCGAGGTTCAAAACGAAAGCCGACCCACCGCAAAAGGTACTGCCACCAAGCCGGTTCAGCAATCACCTTCACATCGACGGTTTCGGGAGGCTTTTCCGGTTCGAGATAGAGTTTCCGCATGGACAGCCGCAACCCGAAGTCTCCGCCACACCGACTACACGGCGACTTGTTTTTCGGCGGTCTGACAGTATGTCCGCAGGATGTGCAAACATGCCGATACTCCCAAGGTCCAAAACCGTAATGCATCTCCTTCATAGTGGGCTACAATATAACATCCGGCGATTCAAAATACAAGCGGCTCCGCATGTCAAACAGTCCGTCGACAAGTTTTTTTCTCATTTTTGGGAACTTGGCAAAAAAGTCCCCGACACGTTGGCTTTTTTCACGTAGTCACGGTGTCAGAGTCCATT
>Ga0123353_10000725_pt1 | contig 40220 bp, 32 predicted proteins | sample TergutLab28metaG_3_FD_92763 | JGI IMG/M metagenome (GOLD analysis project Ga0123353, IMG submission 92763) | Labiotermes labralis P3 segment gut microbial communities from Petit-Saut dam, French Guiana - Lab288 P3 | ecosystem: Host-associated > Arthropoda: Insects > Digestive system > Gut ... | reverse complement strand
GCTCTAATGAGCTTTTGTATATTATTATTCATGCATATATTATATCATTTTTAACTGATATTTGCAATCATTTTACACACTTTTCTTTCCTCTGCTTTCAAAAGTAAATGCGGTGACCCTGCAATGCCCCGCGATTTACTTGACAAATACCGGGAAATACAATATTATTGTATAGTTATATGAGGAGGATCGCAACTTATGATCACAAGAATCAAAGATCCCGTATTATTACTGGATGGCAAAGAGGTGCTACCCGCCGCCGCGCCGGAGGCCATAGATCGATTGGCCCGGCAGGGACTGACGGAACAGAGCGCGAAGCAGGGCACAATGGCTTACCGCATTCTGGCCGGCCACAACAGGACAAAAGAACCGGACAAGCTGCAAATCCGCTTCGACGCCCTGGCTTCCCACGACATCACCTATGTGGGCGTCATCCAGACCGCGCGGGCCAGCGGCCTCGTTGAATTTCCCCTTCCCTATGTGCTCACGAACTGCCACAACAGCCTCTGCGCGGTGGGCGGCACCATCAACGAGGACGACCACCTGTTCGGCCTCTCCGCCGCGAAGAAGTACGGCGGGGTCTACGTGCCGGCCCACGGTGCGGTGATTCACCAATATATGCGGGAGGCCTACGCCGCCTGCGGCAGCATGATTCTGGGCAGCGACAGCCACACGCGCTACGGCGCGCTGGGTACCCTGGGCATCGGCGAGGGCGGCCCGGAGCTGGTCAAGCAGCTGCTGGGCAAGACCTACGACATTCCCCGCCCGGAGGTGGTGGCGGTCGTGCTGAAGGGCGCGCCCCGGCCGGGCGTCGGCCCCCAGGACGTGGCGCTGGCCCTCATCGGCGCGACCTTCCCGGACGGCTTTCTGAAGAACGCGGTGCTGGAATTTGTGGGCGAGGGTCTCTCCAACTTAAGCATGGACTTCCGCATGGGCATCGACGTCATGACCACAGAGACTACCTGCCTCTCCTCCATTTGGCTCACGGACGGCAAGACCAAAGACTATTTCGAACGGCACTGCCGCCCGGAGGCGTATCAGCAGCTCGCGCCGGAAAATCTGGCGCTGTATGAGCGGGCGGTGATCATCGACCTCTCTCAAATCCAGCCCATGATTGCTCTGCCGTTTCATCCAAGCAATGTCTACAGCATAGAGGAATTGCGGGAGAACGCGGCCGACATCCTCCGGGAGACGGAACAGCGGGCCGCAGCGCAAAATATAAAGTTTAGTTTGACCGACAAGCTGGCGGACGGCCAGCTGCAAGTGGCCCAGGGCATTATAGCGGGCTGCGCCGGCGGCGGCTTTGAGAACATCTGCGCCGCCGCGGACATCCTGAAGGACCGCGGCGTGGGCGACGGCGTCTTCCAGTGCAGTGTCTACCCCGCTAGCCAGCCGATTTACGCGGAGCTCGTCAAAAACGGGGCGCTGTCCGCCCTGATTGCCAGCGGCGCGATTATCAAAACCGCCTTCTGCGGCCCCTGCTTCGGCGCGGGGGACGTCCCGGCCAACAACAGCCTCAGCATCCGCCACGCGACGCGGAACTTCCCGAACCGGGAGGGCTCCAAGCCCAACGAGGGGCAGATTGCGGCGGTGGCCCTCATGGACGCCCGCTCCATTGCCGCGACGGCGGCGAACCAAGGCGTATTGACCCCCGCGACGGATTTGGATATCCAGTACACGTCGCCGGAATATCGCTACGACGACAGCTACTACAAAGTCCGCGTCTACCAGGGTTTCGGTAAGGCGGAGCCCGAACAGGAACTGCAGTTCGGGCCGAACATCGCGGACTGGCCCGCGTTCTCGCCGCTGCCGGAGAGCTTGTTGTTGTGTGTGGCCTCTGTGATAGACGACCCCGTCACCACGACGGACGAATTGATTCCCTCCGGGGAGACCTCCTCCTACCGCTCCAACCCGGAGCGCCTCTCGGAATTCACGCTTTCCCGCAAAGATCCTGAATATGTAGCCCGTGCCAAGGCGGTGCGCGGGATGGAAACCTTGCGCAGGCGAGAAGCGGCCATTTTATACGACGAAATGGAAGAAATATTCGCTGCCCTCGCCATCACAGATGTTGAACTAGAGTGGATGATCGGTAGTGCTGGCTCAAATCCTGCAACCACTGCCATCGGCAGTGTAATCTTCGCGAAGAAGCCGGGAGACGGCTCCGCCCGGGAGCAGGCGGCCTCCTGCCAGAAAGTCTTAGGCGGCTGGGCGAACATCGCGAATGAATACGCCACCAAGCGTTATAGAAGTAATCTCATCAACTGGGGGATGCTTCCCCTGCTGACGGATTTGGACGCGGACGCGTTTGCGATAGGGGACTGGCTGCTTTTGCCGGATATCCGCGAGCATATAGCAAATGGCGAAGAAGAATTCCCCGCAATACGGATTCGAGGATGGAAAAAACAGGAAATTACGCTTAAACTTGGAAGTTTGACCATAGAGGAGCGCCAAATTATTTTAGACGGCTGCTTGATTAATCATTATAGACCGGCTGGAGATGTCTATCTGACTAGAGATGTCTATATAAACCGGCTGGCGGATATCGGAAACAAGGTGGAACAGATGCCTTTTATCGACTTGGCTGCCGCTACGCAGAGCTTTTTTGATGGCGGCAAGTCGATGGTCAAACTCTATGTGTCACTGCGCGAGAATAACCCCGGAAAACAGAAATGCAAGCAGGAAATATTTGCTTTCTGTAAGGCAAACTTTCCGTATTTCTTGCAGTCCAGTCAAATTATCATCCTGGATATGCCGCCAAAGACAGAGATTAGCAAGATTGACTTCATGAAGCTGACGGAGGAACTTCCGAAAGCGCAGTAAAAATGGTTCACGACAAGGGACGTCAAAGACGCCACCCCTACAACATAACATTTGGCAGTCTACAGAACCAGCAAAGTTATTATCTAACATCTAAATCAGGAGGTACACTAATGACACAAGCGCAATTACAGCAGGCACTGGTAAAATTCGAGGATCTGGTCCGCGAGCAGAGCGCCCGCGCCGAGGAAATCAAAACCCAGGGGGACTTCACGGACTACACAAAGCTGGACAAGCTGATCATCGGCGTCTGCGGCGGGGACGGCATCGGCCCGACCATCACCCAGGAGGCCGCGCGGGTATTGGCCTATCTGCTGAAAGAAGATGTGGACGCGGGAAAAATCACCTTCAAAACCATCGACGGCCTGACGATTGAAAACCGCGCCGCGCTGGGCAAGGCCATCCCGGACGACGTGCTGGCGGAGCTCAAGGGCTGCCACGTCATCCTGAAGGGCCCGACGACGACTCCCCAGCAGGGTGACCCCTGGCCGAACATCGAGAGCGCCAACGTCGCCATGCGCAAGGCGCTGGATTTGTTCGCGAACATGCGGCCCGTGAAGGTGCCGGACGAGGGCATAGACTGGACCTTCTTCCGGGAAAACACCGAGGGCGCCTACGCCGTCGGCTCCAAGGGCCTGAACGTGACGGAGGATTTGGCGCTGGACTTCGTCGTCACCACGACGGAGGGCACCCGGCGCATCGCGCGGCTGGCCTACGAATTCGCGCGACGCAACGGCAAACAGCGCGTGTCCGTCATCACGAAGGCAAACGTCGTCAAAACCACGGACGGAAAATTCCTGAGCCTGTGTAAAGAGATCGGAACGGAATACCCTGAAATCGAGACGAACGAGTGGTTAATCGACATCCTCACGGCGAAGCTCATCGACCAGAAGCGCCGCAGGGACTTCCAGGTCTTTGTGCTGCCCAACCTCTACGGCGACATCGTCACCGACGAGGCGGCGGAATTCCAGGGCGGCGTCGGCACGGCGGGCAGCGCGAACATCGGCAAGCGCTACGCCATGTTCGAGGCCATTCACGGCTCCGCGCCGCGCATGGTGAAGGAGGGCCGCGCCCAGTATGCCGACCCCGGTTCCATGCTGCGGGCCAGCGTTTTGCTGCTCTCTCACATCGGCAGGCAGGCGGAGGCGGACAAACTCGCGCGCGCGCTGGACATCTGCATGTACGAGGAGAAGCGGCTCCAAATCACCGGGCGGGACACGGGCTGTACCTGCATGGAATTCGGAAATTATGTGATGGAGACGATACAGAAATTATGAATATAATTGATTTGACCCGGCAGCTCGGTGCCGCCCTTCAGGCGGACGAGCGCTATTTAAACTACGCGGCAGCGCGGGAAGTCTGCGACGCGGACGAAGCCCTGCAGGCCGATTTGACACGCATTCAGGAAATCCAGGCCGCCTACCGGCTGGAGGCAAAAAAACCGGACGAGGACGCGGCGCGTATGGCGGCCTACGACAGGGAATTCAACCAGGTCTACGCCCGGGTGATGGAGAATCCGCGTATGCGGGCCTACGAGGCGGCGAGCGGGGAGATCAATGCCCTGATGCGGGAGATCAACGGAATCCTCGCGCTCTGTCTCCAAGGCGAGGACCCCGCCACCTGCGAACCGGAACAGGACTGCGGCGGGGAATGCGACGGCTGCGCGGGCTGTTCGTAGGGGCGATTCACGAATCGCCCTTTGAAAAAAATCAAACGGTTTGCAGGGCGATTCGTGAATCGCCCCTACGGAGGTTGCCATGGCGGAATTGACCCCGATGATGAAGCAATATTTTGAGATCAAGCGGCAGTATCCGGATACCATCCTGCTGTTCCGCCTGGGCGACTTCTACGAGATGTTTTTTGACGACGCGAAGGTCGCCTCCGCGGAGTTGGAACTGGTGCTGACAGGCCGGGACTGCGGCCAGGAGGAGCGCGCGCCCATGTGCGGCGTGCCCTACCACAGCGCGGACAGCTACATCGCGCGGCTGGTCTCGCGCGGCTATAAAATTGCCGTCTGCGAGCAGACGGAGGATCCGGCTCTGGCAAAGGGCCTGGTTCGGCGCGCGGTCACGCGGGTGCTGACGCCGGGCACCGTGATAGAGAGCAGTATGCTGGACGAGGGCAGGAACAACTTCCTCGCCTGTATTTATGCGGAACAGCGGCGGGCGGGGCTCTGCTTCGCGGACGTCTCCACCGGCAGTTTGCATTTAACTCAGCTGGAAGGGAAGAACCTGGACGGCAAGCTGGTCGATGAGCTGGGCCGGTATATGCCCAGTGAGGTGTTATTTAATACTGAATTGACCAAACTCCCGAAGGTCTGCGCTTTTATCTCTTCGCGCATGACCGCCGTCGCGGAGGAGCTGCCGCCCGCCTACTTTGAGGCGGCGGACTGTGAGGCCCGCGTGCGCGGGCAGTTCCGGGAGGCGGCGCTGGAAGCTGTGGACCAGGCCGGCGCGGCGGAGGCGGTGCGTGCCCTGGGCGCGGCACTGCAATACCTGCAGGAAGTCCAGAAGAACGAGCTGGAAAATCTAAAAGAAATTGATTTTTATACCGACAGCAACTTCATGAAGCTGGATATCGCCACCCTGCGCAATCTGGAAATCGTGGAGACCCTGCGGGCGCGGGAGAAGACGGGCTCCCTGCTCTGGGTGCTGGACAAGACCAAAACCTCCATGGGCAAGCGTTTGATGCGTGGCCGCCTGGAGCAGCCCCTCTTGAATCTGCCGCTCATCGTCAAGCGGCACAACGCGGTGGGGGAGCTGCTGGCCCGCCCCAGCCAGCGGCAGGAGCTGTGCCTGCTGCTCTCCAACATCCACGACATGGAGCGGCTGATGACGCGCATCGTCTACGGCACGGCCAACGCGCGGGAGCTCAAGAATCTCTCCCAGACCGTGAGCTGGCTGCCGCAGCTCCGCAAATTTTTAGAAGATTTCGAGAGCCAGCTGCTGACGGAGACCCGCCGGAACATCGACCCCATGGAGGACCTCAATAAACTGATTGAGTCCGCCATCTGTGACGAGCCGCCCTTCTCCGTGCGGGAAGGCGGCATGATCCGCGACGGCTTCCACAAGGAGCTGGACGAGTTGCGGGAAATCGTACACAATTGTAAAGGCTTTATCACGCAGGTTCAGCAGCGCGAACAGGAAAAGACGGGCATCAAAAAGCTGAAAATCGGCTACAATCGGGTGTTCGGCTACTACATAGAGGTCACCAACGCCTACAAAGAGCTGGTGCCGGAGAGTTACATCCGCAAACAGACTTTGGCGGGCTGTGAGCGCTTCATCACCCAGGAGCTCAAAGAGCTGGAGGCCAAGGTGCTGGGCGCCCAGGAGCGCATTGTGCGGCTGGAATATGAAATTTTCGAGGAAATCCGCAAGCAGACAGCGGAGCAGGTCCACCGCATTCAGCGCAGCGCCACGGCCATCGCGGAGCTGGACGTGCTCTGCTCCTTCGCCCAGGCGGCGGCGGAGAACAACTATGTCTGCCCGGATATGCGCGCGGACACGGTGATAGAGATCAAAGACGGCCGCCATCCCGTGGTGGAAAAGACCCTGGGCGCGGCCCCCTTCGTGCCGAACGATACGCTGCTGGACAGCGGCGAGAACCGCTGTGCGATTATCACCGGGCCGAACATGGCGGGGAAGTCCACCTACATGCGTCAGGTGGCGCTCATCGTCCTGATGGCGCAAGCGGGCTGTTTCGTGCCGGCGGCCAGCGCGCAAATCGGCATGGTGGACAGCATTTTTACCCGCATCGGCGCCTCGGACGACCTGGCCGCGGGCCAGTCCACCTTCATGGTGGAGATGAGCGAGGTGGCGGCCATCCTCAAAAACGCCACGCGCAAGAGCCTGATTGTGTTCGACGAAATCGGCCGGGGTACCTCCACCTTTGACGGCATGAGCATCGCCCGGGCCGTGCTGGAATATACGGCGGAGCCGAAGCGCCTGGGCGCGAAGACCCTGTTCGCGACGCACTACCACGAGCTCACGGAGCTGGAGGGCAAGGTCCCGGGGGTGAAAAATTTCAACATCGCCGTGAAGAAGCGCGGGGATGAGATCAGCTTTTTGCGCCGCATTGTGCGCGGCGGCGCGGACGGCAGCTACGGCATCGAGGTCGCGAAGCTCGCGGGAATTCCGGAGGCCGTAGTGGCGCGGGCGAAGGTGGTGCTCCGGGAACTGGAGGACTTCGATGTCCGGCGGGAGCGCCCGGCAGCAGCCGGCCCGGCCGTGCCGGACGAGGCGCAGCTCTCCTTCGCCTCCGGCGCGCGGGACCGCTTTTTTACGGAGCTAAAGCAAATTGACGTCAATACCCTCACGCCCATTGAGGCCATGGGGAAATTGTTTGAGTTGGTAAAGCAGGCGGAGGAGATTGGGTGAAAAGAAATTTATATGGAAACTTTATCCGGAAGAATACATCCGCGGTTGAAAGGCTATAATTACAGCGCTGACGGAGCATATTTCATTACATTCTGTATTAAAGACGGGCACGATACGTTGGGGAAAATTGTTGTAGGGCACGACGCCCCCGGCGCGCCATCTTCACGGAATGCCCCCGATATGCCATACATGCAATTATCGGAATACGGCACAATTATACATAAGGAAATCATGGGGACACCATCTCATTACCATAATGTTACAATTGATAAATTTGTTGTGATGCCGAACCATGTTCATATGATCATAGTAATCCGCAATGGTGATGGCGCGCCGAGGGCGTCGCGCCCTACAAACGCGCTGATACCCAGTATCGTTGCCATGCTGAAAAAGAAAACAAATAAGATGTACGAGTTCACCATGTGGCAGGATTCCTACCACGATCATATCATCCGTAATGAAGAAGAATACCGGAAAATATGGAAATACATAGATGAGAATCCTCGAAAGTGGAAAGAAGACCGCTATTACAACGATTGAAAACCGTAGGGCGCGACGCCCTCGGCGCGCCATCTCTGAGAGGTGTCCCCGGTACTGCCGCTTGTAAACGATTTTATCAGTTTTGGATTCTCCATGCAGAAAGGAGGGTTGGAAATGAAGACTTTTATTGGCGTTTTGATTGCCTGTTTAGTATGTGGCTATGTTGTGCTTATTGCTCTTTCGCCATTGCTTGGGGAACTTTCCTATGTGGCCGTAGCAATGATTGCCGTAGCTGTGTTAATTACTTTGTTGGTGAAGCTGGATAAGCGCATCGATGAGTTGGAAAAGAAAGTGGAGCAGTTATCCGAAACGGGTTGCGAAAAACCGGATGATGAATTGAAGCCTCCCGTTTCTTGATTTCCGCCCACCCCGAAAGGAGGTGCCTCCCTTGCCCAAAATCCATCCATTGTCCAAACAGGTCGCGGAGTTGATTGCCGCGGGCGAGGTCGTGGAGCGCCCCGCCAGCGTGGTGAAAGAGCTGGTGGAAAACGCGATTGACGCGGGCGCGAAGCACGTCACGCTGGAAATCCGAAACGGCGGCCTGCGCTACATCCGCATCACGGACGACGGCTGCGGCATCGCGAAAGAAGACGTCCGCAGCGCCTTTCTCAGCCACGCCACCAGCAAAATTCGCTCGGCGGAGGATCTGGATGCCATCGCGACCCTGGGCTTTCGGGGAGAGGCGTTGGCCTCTATTGCCGCCGTCGCGAAGGTGGAGCTGCTGACCCGTACCGCCGAAGAGGAGAGCGGCACGCGCTGCGTCATAGAGGGCGGCGGGGAGGTTCTGCTGGATGACGCGGGCTGCCCCGTGGGCACGACGATTCTCGTGCGGGATTTATTTTATAATACACCGGCACGCATGAAATTTTTGAAGAAGGACGTCAGCGAGGCGAACGCCGTCGCGGGGGTGATGGACCGGCTGGCCCTCTCCAACCCGGCGGTATCGTTCCGCTTTTTGCGGGAGGAGAAGCAAACGCTGCTCACGCCCGGGGACGGCGACCTGCGGAATACGGCCTACGCGGTGTTCGGCAGGGAGTTTGCGGAGGGTCTGCTCCCCGCCGCCTACAGCCTGGAGGGCGTCCGGGTGGAGGGTTTTCTCTCCAAGCCGGACAGTGCCCGCCCGAACCGGAACATGCAGCTCTTCTTTCTCAACGGGCGGTTGGTTAAGACGGGTACCGCTTCCGCCGCGCTGAGTGAGGCCTACAAAAACAGCTTGCCGAACGGAAAATTTCCCGCCTGCATCCTGCACATCTATTTGGCAAACGCGCTCGTGGACGTCAACGTCCACCCCGCGAAGCTGGAGGTGCGCTTTGCCGACGAAAAGGCGGTCTTTCAGGCGGTGTATCACTGCGCCAAGAACACCCTGTTTCAGGACGACACCCGCCCGCAGATGCATATAACGCCTCAGCCGGGACACATCTCCCGACTGGGAATGCAAAAACCGCCGCCCGCGAAGCAGCTGTACTTCCCGGAAAAGCGGCCGGATTTTTGGAAGCGGGTCTCGGCGGAGGAGTTCCTCGGCGGGGGAAAAAAGGAGCCGCCTTCGGTTGGCCTTTCTGGCAAGAGTGCGGGCGGTCATCACACGATTTCTTTGAATGCGCCTCCGGCGGAAATTCCATCTTTGGAGGAAGAGCCGTCCACAGTTCCCACACTTACTTTTTTTATTCCGCCGGAGCCTGCAGAACCTGTGCCACACGAAGCGGTACTTCCGATTGTGGAAAGCCTCCCTCTGGCGGAAGCGCCTCCGCCCGTGGCTCTTACTGTAGGGGAAGTGTTCCGCACCTATATTATCGTGGAGCGGGAGGACAGCCTTTTATTCATCGACAAACACGCCGCCCACGAGCGCATGTTGTATGAAAAATTGAAGGCAAGCAGGGAACCCGCTGCTCAGGTATTGCTGAGCCCCATAGCGGTCACGCTGAGTAAGGAAGAATATGCCGCCGTGCTGGAGCAGACGGAGGCCTTCCGGCAGGCGGGCTTTGAGGTGACGGACTTCGGAACGGGCACCGTTCTGGTGCGGGAGTGTCCCATGGAGCTTGCGCCGGTGGATGTGGAGGCGGTTCTCGGCGAGCTGGCCGGGATGTTGCTGGAACACCGGCAGGAACTGCTGCCGGAAAAGCTGGAACGCATCTACCATTCGGTCGCCTGCCACAGCGCCCTGCGGGCGGGGGACTTTACCACTCCCCGGGAGCGGGAACAGTTTGTGGAACAGCTGCTGGCTCTGCCGGATATCCGGCACTGCCCCCACGGCAGGCCCGTATGTTTTGAATTGACCCGCAGAGAATTGGAGAAGTATTTTGGACGCGGTTGAAAAAATTCCCCTGATTGCCCTGGCGGGTTCCACGGCCTCCGGCAAGACCGGCTTGGCGGTCTCTCTCTGCGAGGCCTTTGGGGGAGAGGTGGTTTCCTGCGACTCCATGCAGGTCTACCGGGGCATGCCCATCGCCACCGCGCAGCCGGGTCAGGCGGAGATGCGGGGCGTTCCCTACCACCTCATCGGGTTTTTGCCGCCCGGGGAGCCCTTCAGCGTGGTGGATTACTGCGAACTGGCCCGGCAGTGCATCGCCGACATCCACGACCGGGGCAAACTGCCGGTGCTGGCCGGCGGAACGGGGCTGTATTTTCACGCATTGCTGGACAACATTCGCTTTATCCAGACCGAGACGGACAGGGCGCTGCGGGAAAAGCTCTACCGCCGCGCGGAGTCCGAAGGCGCACAGGCCCTGCTGGACGAGCTGCGCGGAATCGACCCCGTCACTGCGGAGGCGCTGCATGTGAACAACTTGGGCCGTATCGTCCGTGCGCTGGAAATCTGGGAGAGCAGCGGCGAAAAGCCTTCGGCGCAGAAGGCGCATTCCCGGCTGGAGCCCTCGCCCTACGCCTCCTGCCGCATCGGCCTGGACGCGAGGGATCGGGAAGTCCTGTATGAGCGCATCAACCGCCGCGTGGATATCATGCTGGCGCAGGGGCTCGTGGAAGAGGCCCGTTGGTTTTTCTCCCTGGAGAACACGCCCACGGCGGGGCAGGCCATCGGCTACAAGGAGTTGCGGCCCTACCTGGAGGGGCAGCTCAGCCTAGAACAGGCGGCGGAAAACCTCAAACGGGAGACGCGGCGCTACGCCAAGCGTCAGCTGACCTGGCTGCGCCGGGACGAAACCATCCATTGGCTGTATATAGACAATTATGAAGACAGCCACGGACTGTTTGAGGCCGCAAAAGAGTTGGCCACAAAATTTATGGATAACCTGTAGGGGCGGACGACCCTGTCCGCCCGCGATGAACCGTAAATCAATGTTTGGGCGGGCGCACGATGTGCGCCCCTACACGGAGAAACAACGATGCATAAAAAAGAAAACGCGAGAAAACTGTTCTATGCCGGCCTCATTCTGATGGTGGCAGCCTTTGCCTGTTATCAATTGTTCAACCTGCTCGCGCAGTCCATTCAAACGCAAACCGCCCTGCAGGCCACGGAATACGACACGGTGGACGCGCGGCTGCTGGTGGTGCGGGACGAAAAGCTGGTGCGGGCGGAGGGGAAAGACACGCTGGTGCCCCTGATTCAAAACGGGGAACGTGTGGGGAAGGACGACCCTCTGGCCCTGCGGTTCGCGAGCGCGGCCCAGGCCGACATCTATCTGGAAATCCAGGCACTGAACAAGAGCCTGCAGCGCTACGGCCAGTTTCAGGCCAGCGCCGTGAGCCATCTGGACCTGCAGAAGCTGGACCGGGAGATCGATGGCATATTTCTGTCCCTATTGGATACGGTCGCGGCGGGAAACTATGAGGCCAGCGGGGCGATTGGCGACACGCTTTTGGATAAACTGACCGTCCGGCAGGTGGCGGTGTCCGGCAACATCAAAGAGACCGAAGCACAAAAAAAGCAGAAAGCCAGGCTGAAGGAGCTGAACAAAAGCGGCAGCAAGGAGGCGGGCGAAGTCAAAGCCGAGGCCGCCGGATATTTCGTCGCGGGTACGGACGGCTATGAGGACATCACGGCCTACGGCGGGCTGAAAAGTCTCAGCGCGGCACAGATTGAGGCGCTTCTGGAGGCGAAGCCGGCGGCCGGGCAGACGGCCTACGGGAAGTTGATCTGCTCCTATGTCTGGTATTTGGTCACAACGGTGGAGGGCAGAGCCGCCGCCAGCCTGCAAGTGGGCGGGAAGTACAAGCTGCTGCTGGACAACTACCCGGAGGAATACCTGGAAGTGACCCTGGATTCTCTTGGCGCCGAAGAGAACGGCAGGCTGCCCCTCGTGTTCGCCTGCAATTTGATGAACGAGACCCTGTCGGGCCTGCGCCTGGAGCGCGCGCGCCTTGTGCTGCGGGAATACAGCGGTCTGAAAATCAGCCGCGACGCGGTTCGGGTGCTGGAGGAGGAAAAGGGCGTCTATGTCCGCCGGGGTAATATGCTCAACTTCCGCCGCCTGGATGTCGTCTTTGAGACGGCGGAATTCGTCGTCGCGAAAGCGGATGCGGAAAACAAGTCCACTACAACCCACGTGCAGCTGTACGACGAGGTTGTGACGAAAGGGAGGAATTTATATGAACGAAAAGTCGTCCGATAAGGAACAATTTGGTTATATTGAAGAAAATTTGAAGCGGATGCGGGAGCGTATCGCCAATGCGGCACTGCGGGCCGGCCGAAGGCCGGAGGAAGTCCGCCTGATGGCGGTAACCAAACACGTGGAGCCCGCCGCCATCAACTGCGCCATCGCCTGCGGCGTGGACCTGATTGGGGAAAATCGGGTGCAGGAGTTTCTGGGCAAGCGGGAGCAGCTGCGGCTGGAACACTGCGAAGCGCATATGATCGGGCACCTGCAGACCAATAAAATCGGAGATATTCTGGGCCAGGTGGACTGCATTCAATCGGTAGACAGCCTGCGCCTGGCTCAGGAACTGAGCAAACGCGCGGCGGCGAAAGACCAACGTTGCAACATCTTACTGGAGGTCAACGCCGGGGCGGAGGAGAGCAAATTCGGATTCTCGCCGGAGAATCTGGAGGAGGTCCTCTGTGAAATCGCGGCCTATCCCGGAATTTGCATACAGGGATTGATGACCGTGGCGCCAATTTTTACTGAAAATCGCCCAGTTCACCCTTTTTTTTCAATTATGCAACAGTTATTCCTTGACATTAGTGAAAAAAAATTGGATAATATAAATATGGATATTCTTTCAATGGGGATGTCTGATGATTTTGAGGAAGCAGTTGCGGCCGGCTCCACTTTGGTTCGGCTCGGCTCTGCCATATTTGGAATGCGAAGGTATTGAGACAAAATCATAACGGGGTGCTGTATAGGGGCTTTGGAAAAGCCGGCCGACCAAATTAAGTTTGGAGGAAAACAGATGGGACTTTTTGATAAAGTAAAGGAATTCATAAACGCTTCGGACGAAGATTACCTGGACGGCGCGGAGGAGGTCAACGCCCCCGCCTATGACCCGGAGGACTATGAATACGAACAGGAGCGGCCTTCCTTCACCAATCCGGTGATCTCCCGCCAGGAGCCCGCGCCGCCGCCCAAGGTGGTGGATATCCGCTCCTCCTCGCGCCCGCATGTGGTGTTCAAAAAGCTGGATCGCTTTGAGGACGTGGCCAGCGTGGCGGACGTGTTGAACGAAAAGCGCATCGTCATCCTGAATCTGGAGACCTGCCCGAACGACATTTCCCGCAGGATCATCGACTTTTTATACGGCGTTGCCTACGCGAACGATGGAGAAATCAAGCGCGTGGCGGGCAGGGCCTACATCATTACGCCTTACAATGTGCCGGTGACGGGCGAAATGCTCGACGAACTGGAAGGCGGCTTTTCTGGCAGATTTTTTGATTGACGCACGGTACCGCTGGGCGGCATTGAATGGCCGCCGGAATTACTAAGAAGATGGGGAGAAGAGAATTATGCTCAGACCGGAACAAATCAGGATTCACCGCTTCACGCCGACGAACAAAGGAACTTATAAGGCCGAAGATGTGGATGCCTACATGGCCGATGTGCTCGCGTCCTACGAGCAGATGTTCCGTGAAAACGGCGAGCTGGTGCGGAAAATCAGCCTGCTGGCCGACCGCGTGGAGGCCTACCGAAAGGACGAGGACAACATCCGTGCCGCGCTGCTGACGGCGCAGCGCATGGCGGATAAAATCCAAAAGGACGCGAACGAACAGGTGCGCAAACAGCTGGACGAGTCTGGCCGCATCGCGGAGGACACCCTGACCCAGACCCAGGAAAAGGCACACACCCTGTTGAAAGAGGCGAAGCAGAAGGCGGAAAACGCGGTGGTTACCGCGAAGACCGAAGCGGTGCGCATCATGAACGAGGTGGAGACAAAGAGCCGGGAAATCTTGGATTCCGCGAACAAAAAGGCGCGCAGCATCAAAATGGAGAGCGAAAAGCATGTGGTGGCCGAGAAGCTGACCCTGGAGCGCATGAAGCGGGAAACCGCGCAATTCAAGCGGGGCGTGCTGGAGGCCCACCGGCAGCAGCTGGAACTGATTGAAAAAATACCGGAAATCATTATGGCGGAACTGGATAAGGAGACGGCGGAGAAACTGCGGGAAGAGCAGATGCGGGAAGCCTCCTACAGCCCCGCTGTGCCCGAACTGCCCTCCGAGGATACATATGAGTCCTATTTGCAGGAGGAACCGGCCGCCGCTGCCGCCGTAATGGCTCGGGTCTACGCGCCAACGGCGCTGCAAGCCGAGCTGCCGGAGGAGCCGCAGGCGGAGGAGCCGGTGATTCCGCAGGTGCAGGAACTGCCCGCGGCGGAAGCGCAGCTCCAGGATCCGGCAGATGTTCCGGAACCGGCATTCGCAGAGGCTCCGGAACAGCCTGTTCTGGAATTCCAGACGCAGGAGGCGGCCCAAACGGAAGTCTTCGGCGAGGTCTACGAGATGGACGAGGGCTTTGAGCTTGCCTCCTACGAGCCGCTCTCCGTCGGGCAGGAAGAAGCTGCCGCAACGGCAGAGACTGCCATGGAAGAAGTTGCCGTGGAAGAAGCTGCCGTAGCGGGGGAAGCCGCCGTGCCGCAGGAAGAGGCGGCCATCGAGACGGAGCTGCTGCCCTATGATACGACAGCACCGGCCGAAGCACCGTCCCAGGACGCGGCTGTCTCCCAGGAGGCGGATGGCTTCCGGCTCGAATTGGGTTCCATGGGCGGCAGACAGGAAGAGAAGCCCGCGCCGGAGCCCGCCTACTTCAAGAGCATGGCGGGGGACGGACCGGCAGAGTCCAAGGAGGCAGACGGAGAGGGACGCAACCGCTTTTCCGGGATGTTCCGCGGGAAAAAATAATGTATGAAGAATAAATTTTCAGCCGTCACCCTGTTGTGTATCGGAGGAATTGTTGCCTTAGACCAGGGGATCAAGTGGATGGTACTGCGGTATTTACAGCCCATCGGGCAAACGGGTTCTTTTTTAGGTCTGCTGCGGTTGCACTATGTGAAGAATACCGGCGCCGCGTTCAGCGCCTTTTCTGGGGCAACCAATTGGCTCTCCCTGGTGACCTCCCTGATTTTGCTGGTTTGTTTGATACTGCTGCTGACCAAAAGAATCAAACCCCTCTTTTTGCATGTCTGCGTGGCCGCGGTGACGGCGGGCGGCATCGGGAATCTGGTGGACCGCTTATCCCGGGGGTTTGTGGTTGACTATATCGAACCGACCTTCCTCCGCTTTGCCGTATTTAATTTTGCCGACTGCTTTATAACCGTCGGCGCTTTTGCTATGATAGTCTATATTCTGCTGGAAGCCGTAAGGGAGCAGAGAAACGGAAGCCAAAACAGGAAAAAGCAAAAAGAGGCGCGCAGTGACAGGGCATGAAACGTTTACGATAGCAGCAAAGGACGCGGGCAAACGTCTGGACCAAATCCTCGCGGCCGCCTTGCCGGACTGTTCCCGGGCCCGCGCACAGAAGCTCATTGAAGCGGGCGCGGTCCAAATAGACGGAAGAGCGGCGGGAAAGAGCGGCAGGCCCGCCGAGGGCGCTCAGGTGATGGTACTCCTGCCGGAAGCACAGGAACCGAAGGCGGTGGCTCAGGCCATCCCCTTGGATATCCGCTATGAGGACGGGGATCTGTTGGCGGTCAACAAGCCGCGCGGCATGGTGGTGCACCCCGCCCCGGGCAATCCGGACGCCACCTTGGTCAACGCGCTGTTGTACCACTGCAAGGGAAATCTCTCCGGCATCAACGGGGTACTGCGCCCCGGCATCCTGCACCGCATTGACAAGGACACCAGCGGCCTGTTACTGGTCGCAAAGAACGATTTCGCGCACAACGCCCTCGCGCTGCAGATACAACAGCACAGCCTGCTGCGGGAATACCGCGGGGTGGTGTACGGGAACATGAAGCAGCCAAGCGGTATGGTAAATGCGCCAATCGGCAGAAGCCAAAAAGACCGCAAGAAGATGTGCGTAACCACGGAGCACGCGCGGGAGGCCGTCACCAACTATGAAGTCCTGCGGGAATACAGCGGTTTTTCTTATCTGAAACTCCGGCTGGAGACGGGGCGCACCCACCAAATCCGGGTGCACATGGCCTACTTGGGCCATCCGGTGGCGGGGGACCCGGTCTACGGACCCAAAAAGGACACGACGGGCCTGAACGGCCAGTGCCTGCACGCGGGGCTGTTGGGATTTCAACATCCGCGGAGCGGCGAACGACTCCGGGTGGAGGCGGAACTGCCGGATTATTTTCAAGCTTTTTTAGAGCGTCTAGGTGGTATATTGTAGGGCGCGACGCCCCCGGCGCGCTAAAACTATCGCGTTAACACCTCGGCAAGTGGCGTGCCGAGGGCGTCACGTCCTACAGGATTGATATTTGGAGAAAGGCACTTATTTATTGTATGGATCAAAACGGGATCAAACCCTTTTCTAATTGGCTCGCCGTGTCGGACATTGACGGCACGCTGAACAACAAGCTGCGCCGGTTGCCGCCGCGCAATCTGGAGGCCATCCGCCGCTTTGTGAAGGAACTGGGCGGGAATTTTACGTTGGCCTCCGGTAGAAATGTGGCCTCGCTGGAGAAGCATTACCGGCGTCTGCCGATTGCCGGCACACCGGCTGTCGTGTTGAACGGCGCGGGTATTTTTGACTTTGAAAGCCGTAAAATGCTCTCCTTCGCGGCAATCGACGAAAAGGGCATGGATTTTATCGGGGAAATCTGCGAACGCTTTCCGGCGTTGGAATTGCTGATTCACGCCGCCGATACGGTTTACCTGGTACGTCCCGTTTTTGGGCGAATCGTCATGTGGGCGGACAATTTGAGCTACCAGGCGGTGAAATCCATCCGCGAAGTGCCACGGGGCGGCTGGGGTAAGGTAGTTTTGGCAGGTATGTCGCCGCTGGTTCAAAAGGCCCGGGCTTTTGTGGAGGAACAGAAAGACTTACCTGTACTTGGTATACCTTCCTCTGTGGTGAGTTTTGAATTGCTGGCGCCGGGTACCCACAAGGGTACTGCCGTGCTGAAATTGGCGGAGATGCTGGGCATCCCCCAGGCGCACACGGCGGCCATCGGGGACTACTTCAACGACTACGACATGCTGCGCTCGGTGGCCGTACCGGCCGTGTGCGCCCAGGCCCCCCCCGAGATGCACAAAATCGCGGCCTATGTCTCCTGCCACTGCAATCGGGGCGCGGTTGCGGACTTTCTCGCATATCTGGAGGAAAATTACACGTAAACTTACGGTAAGATCCATTTTATAATCGTTGGTAATTTCTATATCAATATAAGGAGGCGGTTTTTTTGGACGCAGTTGTGAAAAAACAACTGAAGATAGTGGCCTGCCGGGTGCGCATGGGTATTATTGAGGGGGTTTATCACGCGAAATCGGGGCATCCCGGCGGTTCGCTTTCCGTGGCGGATATCTTGACTTATCTCTATTTTCACCAGATGAAGGTGGACCCGCAGCGCCCGGACTGGGAGGATCGGGACCGGCTGGTGCTCTCGAAAGGACACGTGGCGCCGGCGCTCTATGCCGTTCTGGCGGAGAAGGGCTTTTTCCCGGTGGAGACGCTGCAGACTCTGCGCAGGAGCGACTCCATCCTGCAGGGGCACCCCAGTATGCGCATGACACCCGGCGTAGACATGAGCACCGGCTCTTTGGGCCAGGGTATCTCCGTTGCCGCCGGTATGGCGTTGGGCGCGAAGCTGGCGAAAAAATCGTTTAAAGTTTACGCGGTCATGGGCGACGGCGAACTACAGGAGGGCCAGGTCTGGGAGGCCGCCATGTTCGCTTCCGCCAAGGGGTTGGACAATCTCGTGGCCGTGGTGGACAACAACAATTTGCAGATAGACGGCAGCCTCGCGGAGGTCAACTCCCCCTATCCCATCGCGGAAAAATTCAAGGCCTTCGGCTGGCACGTGGTGGAAATTGTCGCCCACAGCTTCGACGAAATCAGCGCGGCTTTCAACGCGGCGAACGAATTTTCCGGAAAGCCCTCGGTCATCATCGCGAAGAGCGTCAAGGGCAAGGGCGTCTCCTACATGGAAGACCAGGTTTCCTGGCACGGCGCGGCGCCGAACACCGAACAGTACGAGCAGGCCATGCTGGAACTGCGGGCCGAATTAGCGGAATTGGAGGAGGGTTGAGTGATGGCGGATATGATAAAATGCGCGACGCGCGACGCCTACGGGAAGGCCCTTGTGGAACTCGGCGCGTTGGACGAAAAACTTGTGGTGCTGGACGCGGACCTATCCGCGGCGACCAAAACGGGGATGTTTAAGAAGGCCTATCCGGAACGCTTCTTCAACGCCGGCATTGCGGAGGGCAATCTGATCTGCGTCGCGGCCGGGCTCTCCACGGTGGGCTACACCGTCTTTGCCAGCTCCTTCGCCATGTTCGCGGCGGGGCGGGCCTTTGAGCAGGTGCGCAACAGCCTGGGGTACCCCCATATGAACGTGAACATCGGCGCGACCCACGCGGGCATCTCCGTGGGGGAGGACGGCGCCAGCCACCAGTGCTGCGAGGACATCGCCCTGATGCGGGTGATTCCGGGCATGACCATCCTCAATCCGGCGGACGACGTTGAAGCCCGCGCCGCCGTATTTGCCGCCGCGCGGCATGAGGGGCCGGTCTACCTGCGCTTCGGCAGACTTGCGGTGCCGCGCATCCATGCGGAGGACTACAATTTTACAATCGGCAAGGCGGAGGAACTGAGGGCCGGCACGGATGTCACGATTATTGCGACGGGCCTGATGGTCGGCGAGGCCCTGCAGGCCGCCGATATGCTGGCGGAAGAAGGTATTTCCGCCGCCATAATCAATATGCACACCATCAAGCCGCTGGATACCCAGGCGGTCTGCGCGGCGGCGAAAAAGACGGGCGCGCTGGTCACAGCGGAGGAACACAGCGTCATCGGCGGACTGGGCGCCGCGGTGGCCGAGGCCGTGTGCGGATGCTGCCCGGTCCCGGTGCTCCGGGTGGGCGTACAGGATGTCTTCGGGAAATCCGGCCCTGCGACGGAGTTGTTGCATCTCTTTGGCCTGGACGCGGCCACGATTGCGGAGAAGGCAAAACAGGCGGTTGCGTTAAAATCATAGCTTGTAGGGGACGCCCGAGGGGGCAGAGAGAATCGCTGTCGCCCTCGACGTCCCGTAGCGTTTTCAAACACGAAAATATAACGATTCCTGATTTCGGCGGCTTGCCGCCTGCGGGACGTCAGGAGCGATGGCGGCAAGCCGCCACCCTGCGGGCGTCCCCTACAGGATTTCCGCCGGACGGCCAAAAGCCGCCCCTACGAGACATATCATTTATTCCAGGCAGACCTGCCGGGAAGGGGAAAAGGGACACCGTGTCGGAGAGCAAACCCAAAATCAGAACAAAGCGTTTCCTGCTGGCCGCCATCGCCACGCCGCTGCTGGCGGTGCTTGCCGTCGCGCTTGCCGTCGTTCTGCGGGGGGGCTCTGGTTCCCCCGTACAGCATAAGACGGTTGTCTACGAGAAGGGCGGGTCCCATTGGTTTTGGTATGGGGACAACAGCGTCCAGCTGGCCTCCCTCACGGAGGAATCCATCATTCTGTTCTCCGACGACGGAAAAGAAATATATTATACGGCTCCGGCAGTTGACGGCTCCGGCCTGTATGATTTATACTACTGTACAAGACCCGGCAGCAAAAACGCGGGCAAGAAGAATCCCAATCTGCTCGTGCACGGCATCGAGAACGCACTGGAGATCAAGGCGGACGGCAGCTTTGCCTACTACAAAAAGAAAAACCCGAACGGCGCGATGGAAACCTGGGCCTACCAGCGGAAGTCCGGCAGGCATGTTTCCGTCAACACCAACATCCATGAATTCTTTGTGCCGGAGCAGGGGGACGAGGTCTATTATACCAAGACCATCGACGGCGAACAGGTGCTGCTGCGCTACGCCTACAACAAGCCGGAGCAGCGTCTCGCGGAGGGCGTGGAGCGGGTCCGGGTCGTGACCCAGAAAAACAAGACGAAGATTTTTTACGAGCAGAAACAGAGCAATGAACTGCTGTCTCTGTTCGGCGTCAGCGAATCCCAGAACGCGCAGCTGATTGCCGAGGACGTCAGCCAGGTGCTGTATGAGCGCTATACTTTCGACGGCAATTTATATTATTTCGGGAAGGCGAAAACAACCCAGGCTGACTGGCGCGCCCTGATTCAGGACAAAAACGAGTCTGCCGACAAACTGCTCCAGGAGCCGCAGCGCAAGGATTACCCCTCCCTGTTCGGCTTTTCTTTGGCCTACAACAACGCTCTGCGGGCCTACCAGAAAAAGTTGGCCCGGGATGACATCCGCGCCGCGCTGGACGAGGCGGTGACGCAGGGCACGCTGCTGCCGGGGCAATCTACCCTCTACGCCTACGACGGCGAACAGAGCGCCCTGCTCTGCGAGGCGGTGTCCCCGGAATACCTCTATGACCTGTGCGGGCAGGGCAGACCAAAGGCGCTGCTACGCCTGGTCGAAACGGAGCCCTTGGGCATCGATGTCGAGGATTTGAGCAATACGGCGGGGCCGGCCGCAACCGAAAACACGGTCAGCTATGCGGTGGAGTTGCTGGAGAAGGCGATAAGTCTCTCCGAGCCGAAGCTGTTTGTGTTACAGGACGGAACGCCGCAAATTTATGACCTGAAGGGCTACGACGCGGACAACACGGACTTTCTCTTTTCCCAGGGCGGCGGCAGGCTCTACGCCTTCACCAAGGAGGCCCAGGGGGAGAGAAAGCGCATCAACAGCAGCTTGCTGAGCGAAACGGGGCCGGAAATGCCGCAGAAGGTGGACATCGGGATTTCGGACTACCAGTTTTTGGGCGACGAAATCTGGTATCTGCGCCCGGACGCAGGCAAAGAGATGGGCGGTCTCTTCCGCTGGGCCGAGGGGAATTCGGAGAAAATCGCGGGTGCCGTGTTTGCCTTCCTCTGCCACGAGGATGCCGGCGTACTGCTGTTCCGCAACTACAACGGCGCCCAGGAAGTGCCGCGCGTGGATATTCAGTTATATGATCAGGGCAAATTGAAAGAAATTGACACCGGCGTCACGGCGGAGCAGGTCGCGTCCAGGGGAACCGGCGGCGTGACCTACCTCAAGGACGGAGATTTGTATCTGTACAGCTCCGGGAAATCCGTGCTGCTGGAAAAGGGCGTCACGGCAATCAGGGCATTTTAAATCAAGTAATAAGTAATAGTGAATAGTGAATAACCGCGTTGGGTTTAGATATAGGGCTTTGGAGGAGAAAGTATGAACAAGGAAGCACAATTCCGGAACGCTGTGGTGGGCGGCTTTAATAAGGCCGACGTACTCTCGTACATAGAGACCCTGCAGACGGAAGCGCTCACGTCCAGGCAGAAGGTGGACCAGCAGGATACGCTGGTGCCGCAGTTGCGCAGGCAGGTGCAGGAGCTGGAGGAGGAACTGGCGGCGCAGCGCGTGCAGAACCGGGAATTCAACCGGGTGAACGAGGACTACGTGCGCAGAATTCTGGCATTGTCCCAGGAAAAGGACGACCTGGAAACCCGCATGAAAAACCTGGAGGCGGACTGCGAGAAGCTCAAGGACGTGGAGGGCCAGGTCGGCGCGCTGATTCTGGACGCCCTGCTGTATTCCGAGAAAATCATCCAACACGCCAAGGACGCCTCCCGGGCCGTGGCGGTGGACGCGAAGGCGACCATCCGCTCCTCCGCACAGGAGGTGGACAGCCTCGGCGGGGATATCGGCAAGATGTCCCTGGAGTTCAGCGATACGCTCAGCGCGCTGGCGTCCAAGATCAACGCCCTGTCCGGCGACCTGAGCAACGTGGCGGACCAGCTGGACATGCAGGATGAGGCGGATGAGGAGCAGTTCCAGTTTGACGACGCGGGCCATCCGGTTTTGCGCGCGGCGCTGGACATGAAACGGCGGGAGGAAATGGAGGCGCAGGCGGCGCTGGATTTGGGCAGCGCACTGCCTGTGGAGCCTCCGCCGGTGCAGCCGATGCCGCAGCCGCTCCCCGTGGAGCCGCCGCCGGTACAGCCAATGCCGCAGCCGCTTCCTGTAGAGCCGCCCCAAGCGGAGCAAATTGTGGAGCAAATCCCTGAACGCGAGGAAGAAGAGGATCTGGTCGAACTGGAAATTGACGACACAGAGGAGCCTGAAACCGCGGAACCCACAGGGCTGCCAATACAGCGCGCGGTGATTCCGCAGGAAACCTCCCTGGAGCCGGAGCGCCCCGAGGAAGTGATCGTCTGGCAGGCAGAGCTTCCGCCGGAAGTGCCCGAAACGCAGATAGAAGCTCCGGAGGATGAGGACGGGGAGAGCCCGGACGAAATGCTGGCGAAACGCCTGGAGGAATTGCAGGGGGAACCCGTGGAACCAGCGGAGAAAGTGCCGCCGGAGCCGGAACCCGCCGGGGAGGAAGTTCCCGCTGAAGTTGAGGATATTCCCCCGCCTGCCGCTGAACCGGTCGTCGTCAAACAGGCCGACCCGGTGGATTACCAGGCGATTGAGTCGGAGCTGTTGAACCTGGGCCCGACGGAGGCCCTGCAGTTCCTGCGTGCGCAGTTTAATCAGCAGGAAGAGGGCGCGCCGCCGGTGGTCATTGACGATGAAATCGGACATGAAAACGGCGCGCAGCCGCAGATTTTTCCGAGTATGCGCAGCAGACGGGCAGAGGAAACCGCATCTGATGAATGAAACAACACTCCGAATTGATACATTGAAACAGACCGCGCCCCGCCTTCGGGCGGGAGACGCGGTCTTGCTTTCCGGCACGGTCTATACGGCGCGGGACGCCGCGCACAAGCGCCTCTGCGCCCTGCTGGAACAGGGGATGCCCCTGCCCTTTGATTTGCGGGAGGCCTGCCTCTACTACGCGGGGCCGACCCCCGCGCCGACCGGCGCGGTCATCGGCAGCTGCGGGCCCACCACTTCCGGCCGGATGGACCCCTATACCCCGCTGCTGCTGCGGAACGGTCTGCGCGGGATGGTGGGCAAGGGGCCACGCAGTAAGGCGGTTTGCCGGGCGATCGTGGAGTTTCAAGCCGTGTATTTCTGCGCGCTGGGCGGCGCGGGCGCGCTCGCGGCGAAATGCATTACAGAGAATGAAGAAATCGCCTTTCCGGAGCTCGGCTGCGAGAGCGTCAAGCGCCTGTGGTTTCAGGATTTTCCGCTGATTGTGGCGATTGACGCCCAAGGCGGGAGTTTGTTTCGTTAATTATTTTGTGGGTATCACCCGAATCACCCGCCGGACGACCTGGTTCTTGGTCACCCTCGTGGAATCCACCTGTTTATTGGAGTCCCCCTTGGTGACCAGCCGCTTCTCGCCGTTTACTTCTTCAATCTGATATACCCTGTGTGTTAGAAATTTGCCGTTGCCGACTTCAAATGTAATCACGTCGCCGACTTTGATCTCCTCAAAGGAAACCTTTTTTGAGATGATAATATTTCCTTGATTGACGTCCGGAATCATGCTGGTGGTAAGGACGCGGTACACTTTATAGGTCGCGTTCGGATTGACAAACACGTTCAGGCAGGCCACGAGCAGGCCGACAATCAAAACAAAGCTGAGAAGCGAGGCAAAACTGCGCCGGCGCTTCTTTTTTATGGGCCCTGGGATTCCTGTTGGGTATTCCATTTGCTGCAAAATCTCTGCGTTTTCTGTCACCAAGAGCCGACTCCTTTCAAAATTATGGCAAAGGACGCACTTGTCCTTTGGATTGCGTTACTCCCGCTCCGCCAGCGTCCGGAACGCCCGCATGGGTTTGCGCTCCTCCAGATATTCCCGAATCATGGCGGCGCACTGCTCCGGGTTTGCCCGGGAGGTGTCCAGCTCCAGGTCGTAGATGCCCGGGGCGTGGACCGCGTGTTGCCACAGGCGCACCGGCTTCGGAACGCCTGCCTTTGTCGGCGTGGCCCAGGTGGCCATCCTGCGCTCCATGATGACCTCAATTGGGCAGAAGACCCCCACGAACAATACGGGGTAGCCCCGCAGTATACGCGCGCAGCGCGGCAGGATACCCAAGGAGGCGGAGTAGGCGTCGTGATGCCCCACATCCGCCACCACGTGGAGCCCCAAGCGGCTGTGCGCGGCGATGGAGGCATACAGGGCCTGGTAGAGCGTCGCCACGAGGGGTTCCATGTCGGGCCGTTCGCCGCCCGGCCGCAGGCCGATGGCGGGCTGGAAATGCTCAGGCAGCATCTCCCGGTAGTGGTCCACGCCCATATTGACCCAGACCCCGTCAAAGGAGTCCTGAATCACCCGCGCGATGCTGGATTTTCCGGAACGCGGCGCGCCGTTTAGAATAATAATTTGTCCTTTTGTATTCATACGGGCTCCGCGTTCACCTCCGTCCGTCTTCTTTGAATCTCCCCGGAGACCTGTTCCATAAACTCCGGCTTGAGTTTGAAGTATTTAAAATACAGGAACAGGGCGATCGCCACAATCAGCGGGGGCAGCATGGACATGCTGAACTTGATGCCGAACACCGCTCGGGGATTGCTCCTGGTATCCGTGGAGTAATTTCCGCCGAATTTCACGATGCGGAAGACGTTCATGGTGGTCGCGCTGCCCAGGCCCGCGGCCACTTTACTGATAAGAGTCAGGGTGGAGAAGATGATGCCCTCGTTGCGCTGGCCGGTCTCATACTCCCCGTAGTCCACCGCGTCCGCCAGCATGACGTTCTGCATCACGCCCATGGAGCCGTAACCCGCGCTGGTAAAGATGACGGATACGACGAGCGGGAGGATGGAGGCGATGGACTGCAGGCTGGGATTCGGCAACAGTTGCAGGCAGGGCACCATGATCGCGTAACCCACGAGCGGTGCCGCCAAAGAGGCGATATATACTTTGTGGCGTCCCATCTTTTTGGAGAGAAGCGGGAAGCCCGCCAGGCCGATGAAGCTGCCGACGCCCATCAGGGCCGTAAAAATGGTGAGCAGGTTTTTCTCGTCGTCCAACACGTTCAAAAAATAAAACTGCGCGGCCTCGCCGGTCAGGTTATTGCCCAGGTTGAACAGGATCATCATCACCGCGACCACCAGTGCCTGCTTGTTGCCAAACAGCGTTTTGGCGGCCTGCGGGAGAGAAAAGCTGTCTTTTTGCTCCTTCGGCGGCTCTACCCGCTCCTTGACCCGTATGCCGCTGTAGACGGAGGTGGCAATATAGACGCAGGAAGAGCTGAGCGCATATTTCAAAAAGCCCTGGTTCAACTCATCCATGCCGCCCAGCGTATCCATAATCTGCGGCGCGAACATAAAAATGATGCCCGCCGCGCCGCTGCAGAGCCGCGGCACCAGCGAGATTGACTCCCGTTCCCGCGGGTCCAGCGAAAGGGCGGGGATCATGGACCAGTAGCCCACGTCGACCATGGTGTAGGTGGCGTCCTGGAGCAGATACATGATCGTCAGGTAGACCATCAGCGCCCCGGCGGAAATGCCCGGTCTGTAATAGAACATCCCGACGACCACGATCGCGTTCGTCACTGAGCCGATTAAAATCCAGGGCCGGAATTTTCCCAGCCGGGATTTGGTGTTGTCAATCACCGTGCCCATCAGCAGGTCGTTGATGCCGTCCCAGAGCCTGCCGAACAGGAACAGCGAAGCCGCGAACGACTGGTTCACCTTCAGGACATTGTTGAAATAATACATGATCCTGCCGGAAATCAAACCGTAACTCAGGGATTTGCCGACGGTGCCAAGGCCGTATTCCAGCTTATTGGACAGCTTCATTTTCTCCATAGGGTACACCCACTCCTTCAAATTATGTTTAAAAGTATAACAGAAACCCCGGAAAAAGCAATACTCTGCCTGTAAACGTAGGGCGTCACGCCCTACACTCAGGTGATTTCCACGTTCTTCTCCGCCCGTCTTCTCTGCAGCTCCGCCGTGACCCCCTCCATCAGTTCCGGCTTCAGGCGGAATTTCCGCGCATACAGCCACAGGGTGGCCAACAAAATGAGCGGCGGCAGTAGAAACATGAGGAATTTGAAGCTGGACACCGCCTGGGGCGTCGCCTCCGTGGCGTCTTCCCCGCCGAACTTGACAACGCTGAAGGTAATCAGCATAATCAGTTCGCTGAACGCGCCGGCCATCTTGCTCAGCAGCGTCAGCATGGAGAAGATGATGCCCTCGTTGCGCGTGCCGGTTTGGTACTCCCCGTAGTCCACTGCGTCCGCCAGCATGACGTTCTGCATGACGGACATGGAGCCGTAACCCGTGCTCATCACAAAGGCGGCGGCCACGAAGGGGATATACTGCCCGGCGGCGGCCCGGTCCACCAGCGCCATCAGCAGGTAGCCGACGCAGGGCAGAATGAGGGAAAAGCGGTAGACCCGCTCCCGGCCGAACCACTTGGAAAAGAAGGGGAAGCCCAACAGGCCGATGGCCTGGGACGCGCCCAAAATAATTGTGAAAAAGCTGTATTGATCCGCGCTGCCGATCTCATAGAGGAAGTAGTAGATCGCCGCGCCGTTGGTCAAATTGTTCGCGAGATTGAACAGCAGCATGATCCCCACGACGATCACCGCCTGGTCGTTGCGGAATAAGATCCCCAGCGCCTGCTTCAGGGAGAAGCGCTCCTGCTTCTCCTGCACTTGTACGACCCGCTCCTTGACCAGAGCCGCGCTGTAGAGGGAAGTCATCAGATAGACCGCGGAGGTCAGCAGGGCGTAGCGGAAAAAGCCGGTGTTTACCTCCGTCAGGCCGCCGAGGGCCTCCATGATCTGCAAAGAAAAGGCGGAGACGATGCCCACCGCGCCGGCGAATATCCGGGGGATCATCGCCACCTGGTCGCGCTCCTTCTGGTCGAGGGAGAGCGCCGGGATCATCGCGTAGTATCCGACGTCGATCATGGTGTAGGTCGCGTCCCAGAGCAGGTACAGGGCCGTGATATAGACATAGAGCCCGGTTCCGTTGATGCCGGGCGGCTTCCAAAGCAGCGCCACCGCCACCAAAGCGTTGGTGACGGCCCCGGCCATGATCCAGGGGCGGAACTTGCCGAGTTTCGTGTGGGTGCTGTCAATCAGCGTGCCCATAATCAGGTCGTTAAAGCCGTCCCAAATCCGGGCGAAGAAAAATAGGGGCGCGAGGAATTTTTTGCTGAGGCCCAATACGGTCAGCAGATAAAACGAGGCCTTGTTATAGGCCACGCCGTAGCTGAGGCTGACGCCGGTGCTCCCGATGCCGTAGTTGATTTTTGTGCCCCAGCTGAGTTTATCGTTGTGTTCGTCCATATGCGCACCCCTTTTTGAATTTGTGTTGAGTTACCCATTTTTATAACCGCAATGCAATAACGCCAATCCTGTAGGCGTCCCCTACAAAAGTTTCAACCCAACTCTTGGTGTGTGATAATCCCTACTGTATCTAGGCTTACTTCGATTCTCTCTTTCATTTTTCATTTTTTCCCTGTCGACCCGAACCCCCCGGCCCCGCGCTCCGTCTCCGCCAGGGATTCCACCTCCAATGGAACGGGCAGGCAGACAGGCATCACCACCAACTGGGCGACGCGCTCCCCCGGCTGTATGGTGTAGGCCGTATCCGATTGGTTGACCAGCCCCACGGCGATTTCGCCCCGGTAATCGCTGTCAATCACGCCGACTCCGTTGAGCAGGCCCAGGCCGTGCTTCACCGCGAGCCCGCTGCGCGCGAAGACGAAGGCGGCCCAGTCTGCCGTGGGCAGAGCGATGGCGATTCCGGTGGGGATCAGCATATGTCCCCGCGCGGCCACCGTCACGGGTTCGGGGATGCAGGCGTACAGATCCAGCCCCGCGCTGCCCGGCGTAGCCCTTGTCGGCAGGATGGCATTCGGCCGCAATTTGATCATTTTTAAAACATCCATGGTTGTCCAACCCTCTTCCGTAGGGGCGATTCAGGAATCGCCCAATATGGATAAATACCCTTGTGCAGCCCAAGAGCGATTCGTGAATCGCCCCTACGAAACATCCATTACGGCAGCGGATTCCCCGCGGCCAGATACAGCCCGTACCATTCCTCCCGGCTGATGCTGATGTCGCCGGCCTTGCAGAGCTCCCGCAGGTGTTGGGGATTGGTGGTGCCCGCAATCACCTGCATCTTGGCCGGGTGCCGCAAAATCCAGGAGACGGCCACCGCCGCCTTGCTGACGCCCTTTTGGGCCGCCAGTTCGTCCAGCGCCTCGTTGAGATCGGGATACACTTCATAATTGTCCAGGAAGGTGCCGCCGAACACCCCGTAGCGCAGGGGCGACCAGACCTGAATCGTGATGTCCTGCAGGCGGCAGTAATCCAGAATCGCGCCGTCCCGGTCCAGGGCCTTGTCCAGCTCCATGTTCGCGTGGATGCCCGCGTCAATCATGCTCGTGTTGGTCAGGCTGAACTGCAGCTGGTTGGCCAGCAGTTTGAAAGGCAGGTACTTCTGCAGCAGCGCGATTTGTTGGGGCTTGTGGTTGCTCACGCCGAACTGGCGGACTTTGCCCTGGCTGTGCAGGATTTGGAAGGCCTCCGCCACCTCCTCCGGCTCCATCAGGGTGTCCGGGCGGTGCAGCAGCAGGACGCCGAGGTAATCCAGCTGCAGGCGCTTCAAACTGCCCTCCACGCTGGAGAGGATGTGCTCTTTGGAGAAATCATATTGCCCGGGCCGGATGCCGCATTTGGTCTGCACCAGCACCTGCTCCCGCAGGCCGGACGCTTTCAACGCGCCGCCCAGCAGTGTTTCGGACTCCCCGCCCGCGTAGATATCCGCCGTGTCAAAAAAGTCGATACCCGCCTCCACGGCGGTCTCCACCAGTTCCCGAACGGCGGAGGCTTCCAGGCCGCCGACGCGCCAGAAACCCAGGGAAATCTCCGAAGCCGGCAATACGCCGCCCAAGTTGCGCTGTTTCATGTGGACGCTCCTTCTGTTTTTTTTGCTATTATACCATAAAGGGAGCCAAAATGTACCACAAAAAATGGATATCCCCGATGCCAATCAACGTTTTTTGCTTTTTCTTGGAACTATTTTAAAGTTGATTGGCTATATTTTAGCGCGCTTATCTTGTAAACAGGGCGGGATTCTGCTATACTTCTTGCGGGAATGTATGGCAAATAGGTAGGGGAGGCTTTTGGCCGTCCGCAGAATTATTGAAATGATAAAAGGATGGCCACAGGCCGCCCCCTACAGGAATACACAAGGACGGCGAAGGCCGCCCCTACAAAACAAAGAAAGCGGGTGAATCCGTTTGGAGTATATCGCCCCCGTGCTGAGCGCCCTGGCGCTGCTCGTGACCCTGGCAGTCCTTTTCCAACTGCGTAAACAAAATAAATCGGAGGCATTGGAGCAACAGTTGCTGCGCCTGCGGGAAGAGCTGCAATTGCTCCAGCGGCAGAGCGCGGACGAATTCGAGCGCGGCCGCCGGGAGAGCGGCGCCTTCCAGAAGGAGCTGCGGGCGGAAATCGGCGGGAGCCTGAAAAGCATGGACGAAACCCTGCGCGGCATGACGCAGGCCAACTTCGAGCAGCAGCAACGGCTGGCCGAGCAGCTCGCCAAATCCCTGGGCAGCCTGCACAGCGGCAACCGGGACCAGAACGAGCGCCAGAGCCGGATGTTGGCCGAATCCCTGACCCGTATGCAGGAGAGCAACGAGAAGCGCCTGGAGCAAATGCGGGCGACCGTGGACGAAAAGCTGCAGGCCACCCTGGCGGCCCGCCTGGATAGTTCCTTTAAAACCGTATCGGAACAATTGGAAAACGTCTATAAATCCCTGGGGGAGATGAAGGAACTCTCCAGCGGCGTGACGAGCAACGTCACTTCCCTGAACCGCATTTTGACCAACGTCAAGGCGCGGGGCACCTGGGCGGAGGTGCAGTTGGAGGGAATTCTGGATCAGACTATCCCTGGCATGTACGAGCGCAACTTTGCTGCGGTGGAGGGCTCCCGGGAGCGGGTGGAATTCGCCATCCGCATCCCCACGGGGGAGGACGGCCGGCAGGTCGTCTATCTGCCGGTGGACTCCAAGTTCCCCATGGAGGACTACGTCCGCCTCTGCGACGCCGCGGACGCCGCGGACGCCGAGGCTTTGCAGCGCGCCAGAAAGGCTTTGGAGGACCGGGTTCTCCAGGAGGCGCGGGACATCATGAAATATATACACATTCCCAGGACGACGCCCTACGCCATCCTCTACCTGGCGACGGAGGGCCTTTACGCGGAGATCGCCTCCGCGCGCTCCGGTCTGCCGGAGCGGCTGCGCAGTGAATGCGATGTCATGATCGCCGGGCCCACCACCATCACGGCCCTGCTCAGTTCCCTCGCCATGGGCTTCCGTGCGGTGGCCATCAACGAGAAGGCGAATGAGGTGCGGCTGCTGCTTGCCGCCGCGAAGAAGCAATATGACCTGTTCGGCGACATGCTGGAGAAGGCAAAGCGCAAAATCGACGAGGCCGGGCGCTCCCTCTCCGACGCGCAGCACCGCAACAGCGTGATTCAGAAAAAACTGCGCCAGGTGGAGAGCATCGACAGCGGCAGCGCCGACACAACACTGGGCATAGCGGAAAGCACAGATCAATAACAATTGTGCAGGCCAGTATGTAATAGACCCGTTCCAAAAACCTGTAGGGGCGGCTTGTGGCCGTCCGCGGAAAAAATCCTGTAGGGCGCGATGCCCCCGGCGCGCCGTTTCCGGAAAGCGTCATGTAACTTTGGCGTGCCGGGGCGTCACGCCCTACGAAAAATTATAAATTATATATAGATAATTAAAATTAAATAATAAAGAAAGAGAGAAGGAAACTCCCATGTTACAGGTACTGCAAACGATATTCACCATTTTTCTCTGCTTCGTGCTCAGCGGCTTCAACCCCCAAGGGTTTAAAGCCGTTATGGAGGAGCGCAAAGAACTCGCCTCTCCCACCATGGACGAATCCGTCCGGGGGATGCTCAAAGGCACTTTTATCCAGAGCTGGCTGTCTGTCGCGCTGAAAGAGGCGGACTGGGACACGGAACTCGGCAAGATGAAGGCCCTCGGCATGGAATACCTGGTCTTCCAGACGGAACTGAGCGGGGGAACTCTGTACAACACGGACCCGGCGGTGGAGAACGACACCCTGAGCATCGTGCTGAAGTACGCGAAAAAGCACGGCATCAAACTCATCGTCGGGCTGACAGACGGCTCGACACTCTATTATGCCTGGCCGGACGCCTTTACGACAGCGCTGACCCCCTGGCGCGTCCCCTTCGCGGAATTCCACGAGAAGGACCTCGCGGAAGCCGAAAAGATGATGCGTGAAATTCTGGAAAAATACGGCGAGGCCTACGACGAACAAATCTACGGCTGGTACTTTGCCCACGAATTTTTCAACAATCCGCTGTACGGGCAGGCCGCGTGGAAGAGCATTGGCAAACAGCTCAACGGCTATGTGCAGAAGATTGAAAACTCCAGCGCCCCCAACAAACCGCTCATTTTGAGTCCCTATTATTTGATCGGCACCCCCTACGTCAGGCCGAACAATTTTGTGTCCGGATTGCGGACGCTCTTTGCCGAGGCGAAGTTCCGCCCCTTCGACGTCTTTATGCCCCAGGACGGTTTCGGGACGGACAGCCAGCAATTGCCGGTCGATATCGTGGTGCCCTCCCTGCTGACGCCCTGGATTCAGGCGATGAGCCAGGTTGCAGCGGAATACGATGTCCGGTTCTGGATCAACAACGAGGCCTTTATGACCGCGAACATCGAAACCCGGCCGCCGGAGCAGCTCGTCCAGATGGTTCGGGCGACGGATGAGTACACGGATACACACTTTATATTCAGCTGGAACCACTACTACAGCGCGACCTTCTACAAAGATAAAGCGGATTTGGAACAGCGCTTCGCGGATATTTTTGCGCCGAATTAAACCGCATGTAGGGGACGCAGCCCTCTGCGTCCCGTTTATAACAAAGCCCTTTTTCGGGACGCAGAGTCCCCGCGTGCCGCGGATTAGACTGCGTCCCCTACAAACTTAATATTGCAAGGAGGACATCAGGATGCAAGACATCTTCGGCAACATCGACCCCTGGAAGCCCTGGTACGCGGATTTGGACCAGTACGAGCAACTTCCCCTGTGGGAGGGCGACGCCCCCGGTTTCAACGCGGCCTTTGAGCAGCGCAACCCCTCCGTGAGCCTGTTTCTGGCGCCGGAGGCCAAGGGCAAGGGCTGCGTTCTGGTGATGGCGGGCGGCGGCTACACCAACAAGGCGCCCCATGAGGGCCCGATGACCGCCATAAAGCTGCAAAAGAGCGGCGTCAACGCGGCGGTGCTGGATTACCGCCTGGTGCCCTACAAAAAGGAATTCATTCTGGCGGACGCGAAGCGCGCCGTCCGCTACCTGCGCTACCACGCCGAAAGCTTCGGCATCAATCAGGAGATCGCCGTGCTGGGCTACTCCGCCGGCGGAAACCTGGCGGCCATGGCGGGCTTTTTTGCGGATGACGGCGACCCGGACGCAACCGACCCCATCGAACGCATGTCTTCCCGCCCCACGCTGGCGGTGATCGCCTACCCGGGCATCAACTTCGTGCCGGAATACGAGGAGGAAGAGGTGGAGGCCGGCAGCGAAGATTTCGACATCATGAGCTATTTCGACTTTGTATATGAAAAGGGCATGAGCTTTCCCCCCGCGTTCATCTGGCAGTCCTTCGGCGACCATCTCATCAACTATAAGACATCTTTTGAATTGGTGAATATCGTCCGGCAGCTGGGCAGCCCGGTGGAGCTGCACGTCTTCCCCTACGGCGAGCACGGGCAAGGTCTTGCCATTGACCCCAACGACCGGGACAACCGGGACAACCAGCTGACCTCCGTCTGGAGCGATTTATGCAGCCGCTGGCTGAAGTTTTACGGATTTTAATAGTTGTCTAACACTATTATATTTACAGAAAGGATAATACTCATGAAAAACCTGCAAAAAGCCCTCGCGCTCCTAATCGCATTGATTTTTGCCTTCAGTTTCGGCATTCCCGCTGCGGCGGCGGAAGATCCCGATGTGTTCCGCATCATCAAGCAGCCCCAAAGCCAAACCATCCCCACCTATGCGGAAGGGTTTAGCCTGAGCGTTGCAGTCTATGTACCGGAAGGCTGGACGGTGGAATACCAATGGTACGCGAATAATGCGCCAATCTCAGGCGCGACAGAGCCTGTCTTACGCCTTTCCTCCTTTGACAGCGAATTTCCCTCTTCTTCCGGAAAGTCATATTCTTGCCACATGACTGTCCGGGATGAGAACGGAGAGCTGTTTACCGGGGCCGCCATTGTAAGCGATGCCGCCGTTGTTAAAACACAGATCAATGGCATATTTTATGCGATTCTCGCGGCGTTTTTTCTGTGGCCCTTTCTGTGGCCCTTAGAGCTGATTGATATGATTATTATCGGAATCGCTAGGCTCTTTTCTTAATCGGGGGGAATTGATAGTATGCTGCGCAAACTGGAAAACATACCCGTAACGGCGACCCTGGAACACGCGCTGGACCGGCTCTGCATCGAGGAGGCCGAGGACATCGAACTGATCTCCGGCCTGTTTGCAACGGCAAAGGAACTCGCGCGGCCCAAGGCGCTGTACCGCGAAGCCTACGTGGAGGAAATCTCCGGGGGCCAGGTTCGCGTCAGCGGCTGTGACTTTCAAAGCGATGTGCTGGCGATGAACCTCAAAGACGTCCACCGGGTGTTCGCCTATGTGTGTACCTGCGGCACGGAGGTGGACGACTGGTCGCATCAGGAAAAAGATTATATCGTGTCCCTGTGGCTCGATATGATCAAAGAGATGTTCCTGTACGAGGCGAACCTCTTTTTGACGGAATACATCAAAAAGGCCTATCGATTTGAAAAACTTTCCTCGGTCAACCCCGGCTCCGGCAACCTGGAAAACTGGCCGATTGCCCAGCAGACGCAGCTGTTTGCCCTGATTGGCGATGTGACGGCTGAAATCGGCGTCCGGCTCAGCGATTCCTATTTGATGACGCCGATCAAATCCACCTCGGGTCTGCTGTTCCCCTCGGAGACGGACTTTGTAAACTGCGCCCTCTGCAGCCGGGAAAACTGTTCCGGCAGGCGGGCCGCGTTCGACGCGGAGCTGTATGCCGGAACGTTCGCGGGATAGGCAATCTATCGGGGACGCAGTCCTCTGCGTCCCGCGGATACCCATGGAATGTTTTTTCAAAGGGACGCAGAGGACTGCGTCCCCTACAGGTCAAATCATCGATTACCTACAATCTAAAATGGGAGGACGAATATTTATGAAAGAATTGCGCATTGCCGGCAGAACCACAAAGGAGATTCTGGCCGAGCTGAACCTGGAAGAGAAGGCTGCCTTCTGCAGCGGCAAGGACTTTTGGCACCTCTACGCCGTGGAGCGGCTGGGCATCCCCTCCGTCATGGTGACGGACGGGCCCCACGGCCTGCGCAAGCAGGGTGAAAACAGCGACAATCTTGGCCTGAGCGGCAGCGTGCCGGCGGTCTGTTTCCCCACGGCTTGCACCACCGCCTGCTCCTGGGATCCGGAGCTGCTCCATCAAATGGGCGAAGCCATCGGCGAGGAGGCGCTGGAGCAAAAAATTTCCGTCGTGCTGGGCCCGGGCGCGAACATGAAGCGCTCCCCCCTCTGCGGCCGGAATTTCGAGTATTTCTCGGAGGACCCCTGCCTGGCGGGGGAACTGGCCGCCGGTTTTATTCAGGGCGTACAGTCCAAGGGCGTCGGCACGTCGCTGAAGCACTACGCGACCAACAACCAGGAGACCCGCAGGCTCACGGTCAGCTCGGAGGTGGATGAGCGCGCGCTGCGGGAAATCTACCTGCCCGCCTTTGAGACGGCGGTGAAAAAGGCCCAGCCCTGGACGATCATGAACGCCTACAACAAGCTGAACGGCACCCACTGTTCGGAGAACGACTGGCTGCAGAATCAAGTATTGCGCGGGGACTGGGGCTTTGAGGGGCTGGTCGTCAGCGACTGGGGCGCGGCCAACGACCGCGTCATGGGCCTGCAGGCCGGCAACGACCTGGAGATGCCCTCCTCCTTTGGCTTCAACACGGCCAAGCTGATTGCCGCCGTGCAGGACGGCAGCCTGGAAATGGACGTGCTGGACCAGCGTGTGGAGAAGTTGCTGGAATTGATCGCAAAATCCATTCCGGCGCTGGAACAGACACACAGCTGCGACTACGGCGCGCACCACAAGCTGGCCCGGAAAATCGCGGGCGAGTCCATGGTGCTGTTGAAAAATGAAAACGGCGTTTTGCCACTGAAGCCCGGCATCAAGCTCACCGTCATCGGCGAAATGGCGGAGAAGCCGCGCTACCAGGGCGCGGGCAGCTCCAAAATCAATCCCACCCAGATGGACGATGCCTGTGGTATCCTGCGGGAGGCCGGCTACAACCTCCGCTATGCTCCGGGTTACGAGAGCGCGGTCAAAAAGACCAAGGACGAAAAGCTGCTCATTGAAGTGGCGGTAAAGGCCGCGCAGGCCGCGGACACCGTGCTGTTGTTCATCGGCCTCACGGACGAGTACGAGGCCGAAGGCTTCGACCGGAAAACCATGGGCCTGCCCGCTGGGCACAACGCCCTGGTGGAGGCTGTCTGCGCGGTGAACCCGAAGGTCGTGGTGGTGCTCTCCGCCGGTTCCCCCGTGGAACTGCCTTGGTTTGACAAGGTGCAGGGCCTGCTGCACGCCTATCTGGGCGGCCAGGCCGGTGCCGGTGCGGTGGCGGATCTCCTGACAGGCGCGGTCAACCCCAGCGGCAAGCTGGCGGAAACCTATCCCCTGGCCCTGGCGGACACCCCCTGCGCGGACAACTTCCCGGGGAACCCGCTGACGGTGGAATACCGGGAGAGCATCTACATCGGCTACCGCTACTACGACAAGATGCAAAAAGCGGTGCGCTTCCCCTTTGGGTACGGTCTGTCCTACACGAAGTTTGCTTATTCGGATTTAAAGCTGAATCACGCGGAAATGAGCGACGAAGACAGCCTGACGGTTACGTTTAAAGTGAAAAACACCGGAAAAGTTGCCGGCGCGGAAATCGCGCAGCTCTACGTGGCGGACAAAGAGAGCAGCGCCTACCGCCCGCCGAAGGAGCTCAAGGGCTTCCAAAAGGTCTTTTTGGAGCCGGGAGAGAGCAAGACGATGAAACTCCAGCTCTCCAAGCGCGCCTTTGCCTTCTACAACACGGCGCTGCAGGACTGGCAGGTGGAGAGCGGTCTGTTCGACATCTTGGTCGGCGCCTCCTCGGCGGATATCCGGCTGCGGGGCAGTGTGACGGTGAATTCCACGGCGGATGGAGCGGAAATTCCGGACTACCGGGCCGAGGCCGCCGTCTACTACACGGGCGACCCCGCAAAGGCGGACGCAGCGGCCTTTGAGGCTTTGCTCGGCCGCCCGCTGCCGCCCACGCACAAAAACCCCGGCGACCCGATTGTCCTGGAGGATACCCTGGAGGCCGCCGCGCACACGGTATGGGGCGGCCGCATCAACAGCCTGATTGACCGGCTGACCGAAAAGATGGATGAGGCGGAAGTAATACGCTCCACGGTGAAGCAGGCCCCCTTCCGCAAGCTGATCTCCATGACCGGCGGCCTGTTTACGGCGGAGATGGGCGCGGGTCTGCTGCGCGTGCTCAACGGAGACCAGCCGGGCAAGGGCTTCCAAATGTTGCTCATGGGGCTGCCCAATTTGCTGCTGAATGTCAAAAAAAGATTGAATGGTGAGTAAAAATAGAAGGGGCGGGAGAAAATACATGAACAAAACGAAAAAGATAATCGGTATTTTCCTGATTCTCGCGCTGCTGTGTTCCGTCGTATCCGCCGGAATCATCACCGTTTTTTCGGAAGCAAAACAGAAACCGCTCGACCTCGCGGTGGTTGCGGATATCCACTATTTCGCGGCGGAGGATATGGGCGGCAAAAACAGGGCCTGGCGGGCCTTTGAGTCCACGGGCGGACGGCAGTTCGAACAGACGCCGGCACTGCTCAAAGCCGCGCTGGCCCGCATTGAAAAGGACGGCTGTGAGTACCTGTTGGTTCCCGGCGACCTGACCCGGGACGGCGAATACCTGGCGCACCAGGCGTTGGCCGCCGTTCTGGAAGACTTCCAGACGCGTTCCGGCATTCCGGTATTCGTCATCAACGGCAATCACGACATCAACAACGAGAGAGCCCTAACCTTTGCGAACGGCGAACAGGAGCAGGGCCGGGCCACCGCGCCGGAAGAATTCCGCAAGATTTATCAAAATCTGGGTTACGACAAGGCGGACAGCTTCTACAAGCCTCCCAAGGGGGAAAAGGGCGGTATGCTCTCCTACGCGGCGGACTTGAAGGGCGGCGCTTACCGCCTGATTGCGCTGGACGCCGGAAAAAACAGTGCCGACACCAGTCCATACGGCACAGACAGTTATTATACCGGTGGCAAAATCACGCCGGGCCTGATGGACTGGGCCCTCGCCGAATGCGCACAGGCGCAGAAGAAGGGGCAGGTCATCATTGGCATGATGCATCACAATTTCGTGCCGCATGTCAGAATAGAGCCGGACGTGCTGCAGGACTTCGTGGTGGACGACTGGATGCAAGTCGTCGAACCCCTCGCGGACGCGGGGATGCACTTTGGATTTAGCGGCCACTTGCATTCCAATGACATCGCTTCCCACATTTCCGACAACGGGGAACCTTTTACGGACATCATGCCCTCCGCCCTGACCGAATACCCGAATCAATTCCGGGAAGTGCAGTTCCGTTACATAGACGGCGTGTTGACGGCACATATCGAAAGCCTGGACCCGGACATCGACACCCCGATTGTGGTAGATGGAAAAGCTTTCTCCACACCGGAGCTTCCCTATAAATACGCTTTTTCTTTTGAGAGAACCTACGGAAAAAGCCCGCCGACGGACTTCATACTGGGCGAATTTGGCGGCGGCATGATATACGACTTGTGCGCGGGCATTGCGGAACAGGGCGGCCTGCTGAACATGCTGCAAAGCTCCGGCCTGGACCTGGAAGAATTGCTGCTGGACATGCTCGGCGAGGGTTTGACGCTCGGACCGGTGGAGCTCTTCACGGTGCAAAAGAACATCATGAGCTTCCTCGCCGACCTCTGCGGCCAGGTGGACCGGTTGTATATCCAAAGCCCGGAAAAGGTATATGATCTGCTGAAAAACACCCTGGACTCGCTGCTTTCCCTGCCGGTTTCGGAGCTGCCCTGCACGCATTTTCTGGATAGCACCGGCTATGGCAACCCCGATAAGCCCGGGACCCTCGGGGACCTGCTGATCAGCGCACTCCTGTATTTCCGCGCGGGCACTTACTTGGTCGACGAGGACGCCTTCTTGCTGGATGGCATCGCCTTTTTAAAGGAGCGGGACGGCGGAGCGCGTCTGTTTGAACATGTGCGCAAAGTCCTGATTGAGGACCTGCTGGAAGGGGAGATTCTCGCCTCCCTGGAATTGCGGCCGGAGGCCCTGTTCCCCCGCGGCAGCGCCGGACGCGGCATGAGCCTTATGCTGAAAGGAATTCTGGCAATTTTGCTGCGGGGCGACAGCAGTTATAACAACCTGCTCCAGTCCGTCATGCGCCTCCTGCCGGAGCCCTACAACAGCATCAACAATATTTTGGGCATCTTCCTGGACGAGTACCTCACACCGAGCCAATTGAATTCCATCGGCTGGAACATCGGCAACGTCTTCGAAGGGCTTGCGCTGGACGACACGCCGGACGACCATGTGGCGGTTGCTTACGCCGGCCCAATTCCAGTGGAGGTGACGCGGGAAAACTACCGCCTGCCGACGAATATCGCCGTGACTTTCGGCGAAGCCGAGACGGAGCGGAACATCTTATGGTTTACCAAATACTCCGTGACGGGGACAGACATTGAGTTGCTGCCCTACAGCGAAAGTCCCAAATTTACAGGGAAGCCAACGAAGTCCAATGTCGCAAGCGCAACGGCTGAAACGGTAAAACGCAGCTACCCCGGCGTGGATTTGGGGCTAATCGGCGCGATGGAATACCGCTTTGACATGACGCGCCATGAAATCAGACTCAGCGATTTGGAGCCGGGCAAAAAATACAGCTACCGCATCGGAGACGAGAAGCGGGGCTGGTGGAGCGAGCCCGGCGTGATAGAAGTCCCGAAGGCGGAGACACCCTTCACCTTCTTCCACATGACCGACCAGCAGGGGCAGATCCCGACCCAGTACGAAGTCTGGGCCGGGGTTGTGGACCAAGCCTTCCGGCTGTTCCCGGAGAGCCGCTTCATCCTGAGCACCGGCGACCAGGCAGACAGCGGCAGCAACTTCAAACAGTGGCAGTGGTTTTTCAACAGCGCCTCGAAGAATCTGCTCAAGACGGTATTGATGCCCACCGCCGGGAACCACGAAAACAGCGGCGGGGTGTTTGCGGAAAACTTCGTCCTGCCAAACGCGCCGAAGCAGGACGCGGAGAGCGGCATTTTCTATTCCTTTGACTACAACAACGCGCACTTCATCGTGCTCAACACCAACGACCTCAGCGACACGGATACGCTGAGCGAAAAGCAACTGGCCTGGCTGAAAAAAGATGCCGCCGCGAGTGATGTCCAGTGGAAGATTGCGGCGCTGCACAAGGCCCCCTATTCCAACGGTTCCCACTACAGCGACAGCGACATCTCCGCGCTGCGGGAACAGCTCGGCGCGCTGCTGCCGGAGCTCGGCATCGACCTGGTGCTGCAGGGGCACGACCATGTGTACCTGCGCACAGATATTTTAGACAACAACCAAATTGTGCCCGCGGAGGAAAGCAATGTACAGTACAACGGCAGAGATTACACGATGAAACTGGATCCACAGGGCACGGTGTATGTCATCAGTGCCTGTGCGGGCGTAAAGTTCTATCCGGTGAAGGACGCAGCGGTGACCGACTCGCTGTTCCCCCGCGCGGCCCAGGCGGTGGATGTGGATCTGCCCGTATTTTCCGCCATCACCATTGACGGCTCACGGCTCTACTTCGACGCGTTCACGGTAGACGGCGACACCGCCGCCCGCATTGACGGCTTCGCGCTGGAGAAGGCCGAAACAAATGTGGCGGGCGCACAGGCCTCAAGCCCGGCAGGGGAAGCGTCTTCGGACCT
>Ga0123353_10000724_pt1 | contig 40220 bp, 26 predicted proteins | sample TergutLab28metaG_3_FD_92763 | JGI IMG/M metagenome (GOLD analysis project Ga0123353, IMG submission 92763) | Labiotermes labralis P3 segment gut microbial communities from Petit-Saut dam, French Guiana - Lab288 P3 | ecosystem: Host-associated > Arthropoda: Insects > Digestive system > Gut ... | reverse complement strand
TACCTGCCACGTCATTATTAGTGGGCTTTTTCGCTGCCTATATTTGCGGATGTTTTGCCTGCAAATTTATGATAGAATTAGTAAAACGCACCAATCTGATTTGGTTTGCAATCTATTGTAGTACAGTAGGAATCACTACATTAACCTATGCTTTATGCTAAAAAAAATGATTCACCAAGCAAGATTCGACCTGCCCGAAATGAATATTAATATTGAGGGTGATGTTTTGGTATTCGACAAACCATATCAGTGCACCTCATTCGATTTGGTAGAAAAGGTAAAGAAATATATCCGTAGGGGCGACCTTCACGGTCGCCCAAATAGCAACGACCTTCACGGTCGCCCAAATACAGAGCCGAAAAGGAGAAAGGTGAAGGTTGGCCACGCCGGCACGTTAGATCCGTTGGCTACCGGAGTAATGATTATTTGCGTGGGGTCATTTACCAAAAAAATAGATCAATATCAGGCGCAGGAAAAAGAATATACCGGCACTTTTACGCTGGGCGCTACTACTCCAAGTTTTGATTTAGAGAAACCTATTGATGAAATTTTTCCTATTGAGCATATTACTGAAGAACAAATTTATAATGCAGCACTCTCTTTTGTGGGAACTCAAGATCAAATTCCGCCCCATTTTTCTGCCGTAAAAGTAGATGGAAAAAGAGCATACCTGCTGGCACGTGCAGGCGAAATACCCGAAATTAAACCCAAACAGATTACCATCTCTACATTTGAGATTACAAGAATTGCACTGCCGGAGGTTGTTTTTAGAATTGTGTGCTCTAAAGGTACTTATATCCGTTCTATTGCGCGAGATTTTGGGCAGAAATTGAACAGCGGCGCACACCTCACCAAATTGCGCAGAACGAGAATTGGAGTATTTACTGTGGAAGAAGCAATTGAAGTAGTGGCAAAAGGTAAGAATTGAGCACGTTTTTGGTTTTGTAGCTAACTATATTCGGCAAAATTAAAAAAAAATAACCTATTTTTGAAGCATTAAAAAAATCAATTTAGAAGTATAGATTCAAATAAATGATCCCAATCACTCTTCCTCGCTCTAAAAGTATTGTAATTCGGTGTTTAATTGTGAATTATCTTAGAACCGGAGTATTGCTACCTGTGTATGACAATGATTCAAATGATATAAAAGTTGTTCATACTGCACTAAAAGCTATTGATCTACAAAAGAAAAACAGAGTAGAAGAGAGATATACTATTGATGTTGAGGATTGTGGGACTGCCTATCGTTTTCTTATGGCGATCCTTTCTACCACACCCGGAAAATGGCTGCTAACCGGCAGATCGCGTTTGTTAGAGAGACCGATCATGCCTTTGGTGAAATTCTTAATTGAACATGGCGCAAGCATAGTGAAAACGAAAAAAGGCTGGAATATTGATGGGAAAGAGCTTCAAATTGATCATATTGAAATAGATTCTACCGAAACCTCGCAGTACGGAAGCGCTGTGTTAATGATAATGGGAAAAAGCAAAAGTGAGAATCTTGAAAAAACTGAAAACGAAAACCCCTATATTCGCATGACTGAAAGCATTTTGCGAATCTCATGCAGCAAAACCTTGGGTAAACTCACTGCATTGTCTGATTGGAGTGCTGCTGCTTTTTGGATAGCAGATGCCTTGCTGAAACAAAATGTCCGTTATCTTTTAAAATATCTACATTTCGACAACCTTCAGGGAGATGCAGAGATAGTTCAATTGTGTTCAACATGGGGGCTCGCTTTCACCGAAAAAGAATACGGAATTGAAATAGAAAGAGTTGCACATATTGATATTCCAGAACAACAAATAGATGTTTCGCATACTCCCGATATAGCTATGATTTTGGCAACACTCGCCGTTTGTTACCCGTTTGAATTAACTTTGAGAGGATTGAAAAACTTAAATCTTAAAGAATCAAAGCGTTTAGATATTATAGTGGGTGAGCTATCGAAGTTTACAACAGTTGAAAAACATTCTGAAGAATCCGTTACTATTCATCGAAGGATAAAAATATTACCCGAAATATTTCATTTCGATTCTTATAATGATCACCGCTTTGTGATGGCATGGTCATTATTTAGAAATTTTGGGAATGTAAATATAAAAAATTCAGATTGTATAAAAAAATCATATCCCTTCTTTGCTCCGGTTGGCTTAAATCAATGCCCATCTTAGATCTTAAATTTTCATCTTCTTATCAATCTCATCAATAAATATCTTCATTTTCTTATCTGTTTCGTAAAGATTAGAGATTGTTCTGCAAGCGTGGAGTACGGTTGAGTGGTCTTTTCCACCGCAATGCGAGCCAATGGTAGAGTATGTAAGTTTTGTATATTTTTTAGCAAAAAACATACAGATTTGGCGTGGTTGCACCACCTCACGGTCCCTTTTATTGGTATTTATTTTTTCGGTGGATACTTTAAAGTATTCTCCTACAATTTTCTGTATATATTCTAATGATATCTCTTTGGCAGTACTTTTCACATATTTATCTACCATCTCTTTTGCTAAATCAATTGTTACGGGTCTGTGGTTCAGCGATGCTTGCGCCAAAATAGCAATCATGGCACCTTCCAATTCACGTGTGTTTGAACTGATACGTGAAGCTAAATAAGTAATTACCTCTTCCGGAAAAGTAATGCCGTTGTTTGCTAATTTCTTTTCTAAAATCTTAATACGTGTGTCGAAATCAGGAACAGATAGCTCAACCGTTAATCCCCATTTAAAGCGGGAAAGGAGTCGCGCTTCAAAACCGGTAATATCAACGGGAGATTTGTCTGAAGTGATGATAATCTGTTTCTTTTTAAGATGTAAATGATTAAAAATGTGAAAAAAAGCCTCTTGTGTTGCCACTTTATTGCCTGTTCCAAGATGTTCAATATCATCAATAATAAGCACATCAATAGATTGGTAATACAAAATAAAGTCGTTTCTATTTCCGGTTTTTGTGGCTTCAATATATTGTTGGTAAAAAGTATCAGCATTAATATATGAAACGGTTTTATTTGGGTAGTTTGCTTTTGTTTGCAGTCCGATGGCATGTGCCAGGTGGGTTTTTCCAAGTCCAACTTCTGAGTAAATAAAGAACGGATTAAAAGAGGTTCCACCAGGGTCTTGTGCGATTGTCCATCCGGCGGTACGGGCAAACCGGTTGCAATCTCCCTCTACATAATTATCAAAATTGTATGACTCCACCAAATTTGAGGGGATCTTATGTTTTTTAATTCCGGGAACTACAAAAGGGCCCGGAAGCTCCTTATTCCCGCTTTTGTACATTTCGATAGGAACATTAATTGGAGGATTGGTTATTGACTGCCGCGGGTTTGAGGGCAAGCTAATAGTTTGAGAATCTGCAGGAACAACTTTTTTTTCCATTACTACTCGGTACTGTAGTTTTCCTGTACTCCCCAGCTCTTTCTTGATTACTTTCCTCAGTAAATTTATGTAATGCTCTTCCAACCATTCGTAAAACATGTGTGAGGGAAGTTGTAGAATGAGCGTTGTTTTATCAATCCCTACCGGAATGATAGGAAGAAACCATGTTTGAAAATTTTTCTCGTCAAGATTGTCGCTTATGATATTCAAGCAATTAGACCATACTTGATGGTAGTCTTTTGTGATTTTTGCCACCTCTGTCGCCATAGATAAATTATAATTTTTTTATTGTGAAACAATTAACAAAATAATTTTGTCATTTCTTCAACGTGACAAATATCCACAAAAAAAAGTTAAAAAAAAAATGTTTTTCCACTTGAATATTAAAAAACTTTATATATAGTAAAATCACATTTTTCAGCGTTTTTAAAAAACTTTCCTTTAAACTTGTTCATTGCAAATAAATTATATTTTCGCGCAAAAAAAAAACATTTTTTATGCATCAAAAAATTTTTGGAACAGTTGTACATGGACTTGGCAAAGGTAAGGATTTTGGTTTCCCAACTGCTAATATTAAGTTGGAAAATAGTGAATTACATATTGACAAAGGAGTATATGTTGTGATGATTACTGTTGGTAATCAGTCGTATAAAGGTATGTTGTATGTAGGTACGCGCCCCACACTCGACTTGAAGGATGTTACTATAGAGATTCATATTTTAGATTTTAATGAAGATATATATAATATGTGTATTTTCTTTCAAATATTGCATAAAATCAGAGATGAAGTTCATTTTTCCGATACAGACAAACTTATATATCAATTACACCATGACAGGAAAATGGTATATGGTTTTTTAAAAAAATAAGCATTCTGCTCTGTATGCTGTACAAAAAACGACAACGGCAGAGCCTTTTCTTTTTTTTGTTTCTTTGCCAAAAATTTAATCTCCGTGCTTACCCATTCCAAAGTTTCAGAATTTCAACAAAAATTAGCAGAGAGTAAGAGTATTGCTGTTTGCACCCATTACAATCCCGATGGAGATGCGATCGGGTCTTCTTTAGCAATTCGATCCTATTTTTCATCCTTAGGGTTTGATGTGAAATGTGTGATCCCCAATAATATGCCGGAGTTTTATCAATGGATGCCCGGTGCAAATACTATTATTAATGCACAAAAATCGTTCAAAGTAGCTAAAAAAATACTCCAACAAGCAGATATCCTTTTTTTGGTGGATATGAGTGCAGAGCATAGAAGCGGTATTGACCTGGAAAATATATTATTGGAAACAACCGCCTATAAAGTTTTAATTGATCATCATCTAAACCCGACCGCTAAATGCAACCTTACTTATTCTATAATTAATTCTACTTCCACTTGTGAAAATATTTATCGCTTTTTGAAAGAGATTTTCAAAAAACCATTTTTAAACAAAGAGATAGGAACATGTATCTATACGGGAATTATTACCGATACCGGTTCTTTGAGTTTTTCGTGCAATAATCCCGAAACTTATTCTTTGCTGGCTCAATTAATGAAAATTGGAGTAGATGGTGAAAATATTCATAGGGAGGTTTTTGACAACTACTCAGAAAGTCGCTTCCGCTTACTGGGGATAGCTTTGAACAAACTGAAGGTTTTTCCTCCACTCGGGGTCTCATATATGTATCTTACACAGGAAGAAATGAAAACAAATAATTTCAGAGAAGGAGATTCAGAAGGATTTGTTAATTATGGCATCTCTCTAAAAGGAATTTTCTTTACCGCTTTTTTTACCGAAAGAGAAAAAAGAATCAGAATATCTTTTCGTTCTAAAGGCACTTTTGATGTAAATAAATTCGCACAAACCTACTTTCAAGGCGGAGGACATAAAAACGCAGCCGCCTCATATCACTACGATACGCTGGAAAATACGATTAAATATTTTGAAGAAATTATTCATAAACATAATGGACTTGAAACGTTTAAGTTTTAAGGCTTAATGGTTTAAAGATTTAAGGTTTAATGGTGAAGGATCAATATTCAAATTTCGAGATTCAAAGTTCAAAATATGCAATATTTATTGTTTATTTTTTTCTGTTTTCTATTTTTTATATGCTGTTTTCATGCAATAATCACACCCATACAGGCGTTATTCAAAATTCATCTAACAAAACCGAAGAGATAGATCCGTTTATTTTAGGAAACAAAAAAATAGTTGAGCTTGAAAATGAAGAGATTGAACTGTTTTTGAAGCGTTATAAATGGAATATGAAACTAACCGGCACCGGTCTGCGATATGAGATAACGAAAAAAGGGAATGGAAAAAATTTTGAAAAAGGGGAATCGGTACTTTTAGAGTATTCTATGGGGTTGTTGAATGGAGAGAAGTTGTACAATTCAAATGATTATGGAGTAAAGCGGTTGGCTGTTGAAAAATCGGAAGAGATTGCCGCCTTGCACGAAGTAGTACAACTGATGAATAGAGGCAGTGAAGCGCGAATGGTCATCCCCTCTCATTTGGCATACGGAGCCGCAGGAGATGGAAACAAAATAACGCCGTACCAAACAATAATAATGAAAATAACGGTTAGTGATTAATGATTCGTGGAAAGAACACTTTTTAAATATATTATAATGAAAAACGTAACAAAATTAGTAATTGCCCTTGTGGCATTAATGGCAATGGGTACTGCCTGTTCAAAGCACCCCGGATTTAAAAAAGACAAACAGGGCTTCTATTATAAGTTCCATGTGGTAAACAAAAGTGAAGCACAACCTGAAATTGGAGATATTGTGGATATGACATGGAATTTGCGTACTAAAGATTCTGTTTTGTTTGAGGATGCACCACTTTCAGAAATGATTATTGAATCTTTGTATCCTGGAGATGTTTTCGCTGCCATTCAAAAAATGCGACTTGGAGATAGCGCAACCTTTATTATGAGCGGTAAAGATTTCTTCCACTATTTTAGAGATCAAGATTATCCGTTTGAATCCAATGATCTGTATTTCGATTTTAAATTGAATCATATTTTACCCAAAGAAGAATTTGAGGTAATGCAAGCCGAACGTGCAAAAAGATATGAATCTATGATCGAAGAGCTTAGAATTTCGGAAGATAGTTTGATTAACGACTATATTGCAAAAAACAATATTAAGGTAAAACCTACAGAAGATGGATTGTTTTTTATGAAAAAAGTATCAGGCACAGGAAAAGCAATCACAATAGGGTCTTCGGTTTCAGTGCATTACACCGGAAAACTTTTAGATGGATCGGTTTTCGACAGTTCAATTGAATATGGAACACCCATTGATGTAATTGTTGGCAATGGACAAGTAATTCCCGGATGGGAAAAAACATTACTGTTAATGAGAGGCGGAGATAAGGCTACAGTGCTCATTCCTTCTAAATTAGCTTATGGAAGCAGAGGAGCAGATTACGTAATTCCTCCCTACACACCCTTAATTTTTGACATGGAAGTTGTGTCGGTTGAATAATTTTTATAATTTCGCCGTCCGTTTCAGGATGGGGCGTTAGCTCAGTTGGCTAGAGCGTTAGACTGGCAGTCTAAAGGTCACGGGTTCGACTCCCGTACGCTCCACAAAATCTGAAAATCAGATAGTTGCACACAGTAGTTATTATAACATTATTCAACTATTTTTTACCTTTTTTATGAAGATAAAAATCATCCTCCTACTCTCCTTTTTGCCCTATCTTTTATTGGCGCAACAAAAACACACACTCAGCGGCTATATGTATGAAAAAGGGAGTATGGAAACTCTCCCTGCCGTTACTATCTTTCTTCCTGATAATAATTTAAGTACTTACTCAAATGGCTATGGTTTTTATTCAATCACCTATTCCGCAACCGATTCTGTTACGGTTATTTACAGTTATATGGGTTTTTCTGTGGATACAGTGCGATTAGCTTCTGTGCCTAATTTATCTTTTAATAAAACGATGAACAGAACCGTAACTTTGAGAACGGTAAATGTTGCGGCAGAGAAGAAAAGTACAGAAGTGGCGCAAATGAGCACCCATACTATTTCTGCATTGGAAATAAAAAGTGTTCCCATGTTGTTTGGCGAGAAAGATCTGTTTAAAACATTGCTTTTAATGCCCGGAGTCTCTTCCGGAACAGAAGGTACTTCCGGTATCTTTGTTCGTGGCGGCAGTCCCGATCAAAACCTGATTATTTTAGATGAAGCCACCATTTATAATGCCAGCCACTTGTTGGGCTTTTTCTCCATTTTTAATGGCAATGCTATTAAATCTGCCGAGTTGGTGAAAGGTGGTTTTCCGGCGCGGTACGGCGGCAGGCTCTCTTCTGTGATTGATGTGAAAATGAAGGAAGGAAACAAACAATCCTACCACGGAGAGGGAGGTATTGGCATATTATCAGGAAATTTTATGGTAGAAGGTCCTATCGTGAAAAACAAATCCTCTTTTATGGTTTCAGGTCGCAGAACTTGGTTCGACTTGCTCACAAGACCCATTATGGCTATTGCAACTGACGGCTATTCAATGGGCTACTATTTTTACGATCTGAATGCAAAATTGAATTACGATTTTGGTGATAAAAACAAATTATATGTCAGCGCATACTTTGGAAGAGATAGATTTGTTGCAAGTTTTAATGATAATTATGACGGATATAAATCAAAATTTAATGCAGGATTGTTTTGGCAAAACGGACTTGCTACAATTCGTTGGAATCACATGTTTTTTAATAAGTTGTTTTCAAATCTATCCTTCACTTTTGTGGACTATACCATGAGTATATTTCAAAATTGGTCGGAAGAGGATAAATATGAGAAAGAAAAATCTTACTGGGGGGTAAATTCAAATTCTGGAATTAGAGATTATTCGTTAAAATATGACTTGACCTATATTCCTAACTCAATGAATACCATTTTAATGGGCGCAGTGGTAACCTATCATGAGTCGCGACCTCAAGCTATACAAAGCAAGATTGACGAGATCAAAATTGAAAAAAAATCTTTAGAACAAGGATTGGAATATGTGTTATATGTTGAAGATGAAATAAATATTAAGAATAAATTGCGTATTAATCCCGGCTTCAGGTTAAACTTCTTTTCCGTTCCTCAAAAAACATACATATTGCCAGAGCCCAGATTGAGTGTTGGTTATAATATTCGTAAAGATTTGAGTTTGAAAGCTTCATACGCAATGATGAATCAATATATGCTTTTGCTATCTTCAAGCACGATTGGATTGCCCACCGACCTATGGGTGCCTGTAACCAAAAATATTCGTCCGCAACGCTCTCAACAAGTAGCATTAGGTTTGGTGTATGAACCGCCAAGATTAGGGATGACTTTCTCAGTGGAAGGCTATTACAAAAAGATGGATCACATCATTGCCTATTTGCCGGGCGCCTCTTTTTTAAACGACTTGGAAGATGCTATGTCCGGTGTGGCTTCAAACAATACCTTAGATTGGGAGTCGCAAGTAACTGCAGGTCAGGGCTGGGCATACGGCGCAGAATTTATGGCGCGAAAAACGGTTGGAAAGTTCACCGGTTGGGTGGCTTACACCCTTTCATGGTCGCAACAGCAATTTGATGAACTTAATTTCGGCGAAAAGTTTTGGGCAAGGCACGACCGTCGCCACGATGTGTCTATCGTTTTAATGTACAGCCCTACAAAACGCATTAACCTGTCGCTAAGTTGGGTATTTGCAAGCGGAAATGCGCTCACTTTACCGGAAGAATCTTATCAAACAAAAACTATTAATGCCATTTTGCAAAAATACTCCGATATGGCTAATCACCAAATACCCTATACTTATTGGATCTCTACTGCCGAAAACTTTGGAAGCAAAAATAGCTTCAGAATGGAGCCATTTCATCATTTGGATATTTCGGCTCAATTTATTAAACCGCATCAAAAAAATAAAAGGTTTGAAAGTATTTTTGAAGTCAGTATTTATAATGTATATAATTACAAAAATCCGTTTATTTACATCACGAGAGATGTCAGAACTTATCAAAATGGCACCAGTACTTATACCCGTCGATTGGCAAAACTCACCATATTTCCTATTATTCCTTCATTTTCATATAGTTTTCGTTTTTAACAATAGATTGTCATGAATAGATTATTTTTTTATTTGCTGCTCCTTACGAGCGTTTTACTAACTTCCTGTATTACATACATAGAGAAGGAGTTAGACATAAAGCCAAAGTTGGTTTTACATTGTTATCTTATTCCTCAAATGGATACTATCCTTCTAAGTTTAACAAATTCAGCGCCTTTATTTGGTAAAAATGCTAAAAAAATTGAATCTGTTACCAATGCCACTGTTGAAATTTCAAATGACAACCACAGATGGGTGCGAATGGAATATGATCCGGTATATGAAAATTACTTTATCCCTCAAGTGCAATTTCCTATTACAGAAGGAGGAACATACTACGTAAGAGCTTCTGCTCCAGAATATGAAACGGTGTCAGCTTCGTGTATTGTGCCCTATTTTAGAGAAGTATATTTCGAACTTGTTACCGAAAAACATGCCGGTTGTGTGCATTATGGAGAACCCTTTTCCGAACTCCATACTCATTACTATTTAAGATGGAAAGATTATGCAGGCGAGGCAAACTATTATGCTTTTCATAGAAATTTTGATTATTGGAGCTACTCTTGGGACCCATGGGAAGATATTTATTCTGATTCTACTTTAGTAAATACCTGGAGTGTATTATGGGATGAAAACTATAAACCCTGTATCTTTTCGGATAAAGGGCAAGATGGAAAACAGTTATCTGTATTGTTACAACTCTATTATTATGATGAAGATTTCAATGAAATTACATTACTTCAAACAGATGTACATTCATATTTATATCTGAGCAGTTTAGAAAATTACGATGGTGATTTTGCATTCTTTATGCTTGAACCGGTGAAGATTTACAGCAATATTAAGAACGGGTATGGGGTGTTTGGGGCGTTTGGGATGCGGACGTACCCACTAATTGTTCCATAGATTCTACTTTATCACACACAAGGTGAATCTGTTCAAATCCTTTTTCCTGTTTGCACTCTTTTTTTTACCCTTGATTTTTTTTGCCCAAAATCAAAAATCAGGTTCATGGTCTATTGACTCTTCAGCGTATCAAATAGACTCACTCTCCTGCTATCCCAATTCATTTCATTTAACAGGAATTGATCCTGATGATTACACATTCGACTGGATTACATCTACTTTGCACATTAACAACGAGCATGTGTATGGAAAAACTGTTTTTTTTACATATAAAACCTTTTCAATCAATTTTTCACAAAAACATCAAAGAAAGTCAACCGATTTAATTTTTCAGAAGGGGAATGTGTATCGTCCTCCTGTAACAGCGTTGCATGCAAATTCTTGGTTAACAGGCGAAGGCGCCACTCCTTTATACGCCACCGGCTCTATTGCTCGCGGAGTAACAATCGGCACAAATCAGGATTTTGTGCTTAATTCTGCCATGAATTTGCAGATATCGGGTTTTTTAGCAAAAGATTTAGAAATTCAGGCAAATATTACCGACAAAAATGTGCCTATGCAGCCCGAAGGAAATACACGAGTGATTCAGGATTTTAACAAAATTTATATCCATCTAAACTACAAAAATCAATGGATCGTAAAAGGTGGGGATATTGATATTGTCAAACCTAACGGCTATTTTTTGGTGGCAAACAGAAGGTTATTGGGAATGGAAGGGATTGCAAACAACTATCTTAGCAAAGATTCTGCCTATCGTTTACAAAACAGTGCAGGGGGTGGAGTGGCAAAAGGAAAATATATGCGCCAAAAATTAATGGTATCTAACGGGCTGCAAGGCCCTTACAAACTTTCAGGCACAGATGGACAACCTAATATCATAATCATTTCAGGAAGTGAACGTGTATATATGGATAACAAACTGCTCGCAAGAGGATTAGACCAAGATTACGTGATGGATTATAATACCGGAGAGATTACTTTCACCTCTCGGGTTTTAGTTACTTCTGAAAAAGAATTTAATATTGAATATCAGTACTCCGATCTTGCTTATTCACGATACTCCTTGTTTTCTTATAATGAATTTACAAGTGAAAAATCTCCAAAGCTCAATCTTCGAGTAAACTTTTTTCATGAACAGGATATGAAAAATCGCTCTATCCAACCACAACTTACAGATAGTATGATGCTGTTTTTGTCGCAATTGGGAAACAGTTCTTACGCATATTTTCCCAATGTGGATAGTTCCTCTTTTTATCCAAACGAAATATTGTACCAAAAGATAGATACTCTTTATGATGGAGAAACTTACACTTTTTATCAATATTGTACCGATCCTTCACAGAAACTGTATCGGTTAGGGTTTAGTTTTGTAGGATATAACAAAGGAAACTACGTTTTATCTGTAAATCAAGCTAATGGGCGTGTTTTTACGTGGATTCCTCCACAGAATGGCGTGTTACAGGGTGATTACGAGCCTGTTATGTTGCTTGCTTCCCCAACACTTTCACAAATGGGCACTATCGGAGCAGACTTATTCATAAAGGAAAACACCGGTTTTTCTACAGAGTTTGCTTTTACTAATCATAATAAAAATAGTTTTTCAAAAAAAAACAACTCTGATAATACAAGTTTTGGTTATATGCTTAATTTTTTTCACAAAAATGAATTAAAATCCAAAAAAAATGAAGAAAAACCCTGGTATTTTTTTGCTAATGTGAATGGAGAATATCAACACAAAAATTTTAATCCTATTGAAAGTTTTAGAGCGGTAGAATTTTATAAAGATTATAATCTTCAAGGTGATTTTTCTCCGCAACATGCAGAATTGATGCTGGGTGCACAGGCAGGTTTTATACAAGAAACGACCGGAGAAACCTCCATAAAATTCAACTACTATTCTCGTTCAAAATCTTTACAAGCAATTCGCAATGAGCTGTTTTCACGCACAAACAAAAAAGGATTCCATTTTTCTACACAAACCTCCTTTCTGTTATCAAATGATACTTTACAAAATACAAACTATTTAAGAACTTTCAATCTTTTTTCAAAAACTTTTAAGAAAGTGGAACTTGGCTTGTTTGAACGGTTTGAATACAATCGCTTTCAAAGTGCCGGCAATCAAGAACTGCTGCCTATCAGTTTTCGTTTTAATGAAACATACTTATATGTAAAAAACAACGATTCGCTTGATTTTAAATATAATTTGAAATTGAAACATCTCTTTACGGATAAACCTTATCAAAACAAATTTCATCACGACAACTATGCGTATGAAGCTGAGGCATCGTTTGAGATTACTAAACTGAAAAACAATACTTTTCGAGGAGTTGCAACGTTTAGAAATACGCACCAGCGCGACTCTGTTAAAAAATTCTTTGCAGAAAACTTCTTTGTTGGAAGTGTGGAATATACAGGTCGTTTTTTTAAAAATGCTTTATTTATAAATACTTACTATAACGCCGGAAGCGGATTGGAGCAAAAGAAGATTTTTACCTATATCAAAGTGGCAGATGGACAAGGCACACACGTTTGGATTGACTACAACAACAACGGCATCGAGGAGTTGAACGAATTCGAAATTGCCACTTTTCAAGACCAAGCCAACTACATCAAGGTTTGGATCACTTCTCCTGAGTATATAAACACCTATAACAACCAATTTACACAAGTTGTTCAATTGCGGCCGGGAAATGTTTGGAGCAATAAAAAAGGGATTCGCAAACTCCTGTCACGTTTTAGCAACGCCACTACTTTACGGATAGTACAAAAAAATGCTTCAAATAATATTGCGAAAGCATTAAATCCTTTTCAATTTAATATGGCAGATTCAACGCTCATTAGCAGTCAGGTAAACTTAAACAACAATCTATCATTTAACCAATTGTCACAATACTGGGGAATTGATTATGTATTTCGTTACGCTCAAAATAAAAACATGCTTTATTATGGGATGGAAACAAACCAATTGAATATGAATCAATTTATTGTGCGTGGCAAACCACATCAAAACATCACTTTAAGAATAGAATACAGCTATCTGGATAAAAAGAATTTTTCTGCTTTTTTTTCATCTCGTGATTATTATATTATCAATCACGATATAAGCAATTTTATTCGGGTTCAGCATGGAAATAACATTTTTTGGGGTATTTTATACACATTTCAGCATAAAAATAACATTTCGGGGATTGAGCTTATGAAAGCGAATGATGTGACTGCTGAATTTAGTTACCGAATCACTAATAGAGGAAATATTTCTGCGAAATTGCAATACAAATATATTGATTTTAAACCTTATGATACACAAAACTACACCCAATCTGCCATAAGTTATGAAATGTTGGAGGGGTTGCAAAACGGCAACAATATGTTGTGGAACATAGGTTTTCAGACTAATATTACAGAATTTTTACAGTTAGATTTACGTTACGAGGGGCGTTCTTCCGAAGGAGGGAAAGTAGTACACACAGGACTTATGCAATTGAAAGCATTTTTCTGATGGTGCTGGATTAAGAAAATAAAAAAACTACGAATTGAAATTTTTTTTATACTTTTGCGGAAAATTTTATGCACATTGCTCCTCCTTATGAATTATTATTTATAAATTAACACATATTAACATTATGACAAAAAAAATTTTACCTATTGCCACATCAATTCTAGGATTAGCACTCTGCTTTTCCGCATGTAAATCAAACCCAACAGAAATGATCGAAAAAAGTGAGATGCAACTTAAAGTTGAAGAGTTTGCATTTGTTGACCTGAAAGCGCCGGAATTAATAGCGCAACTCTCTGTAAAAGAGAAACAACTAATCCCAATTTTTATCAAAATTTCCGAAATTATGGACCAATTGTTTTGGAAACAAACCTTTGGTGATAAAACTGTTTTAGATACCATAACCGATCCCTATATGACAGAATTTGTAGAGATCAATTATGGGCCGTGGGAACGACTCAAGGATAACGAACCTTTTGTTCCCGGCTTCGGAGCAAAACCTGCAGGTTGCCAGTATTATCCTGAAGATATTACGATAGAGGAGTTTGATGCATTCAAAGACCCAAACAAGGGAAGTTTATATACGGTACTTCGTCGTAATGAAGATGGCAGCTTGAAAACGGTTTGGTATAAAGATGAATACAAGGAGGAATTAAGTCAAGTCTATGATTTGTTCGATCAAGCCATTGCTATTACAGAAGATGTCGGATTGAGAAATTATTTGATTGAACGTAAAAAAGCTTTTCAAACCGACGACTATTTTGCGAGCGATATGGCTTGGATGGATATGAAAGAGAGTAAATTAGACTTCATAGTTGGTCCTATTGAAAACTACGACGATAAATTTCAGGAAGCCAAAGCCTCTTACGAAGCATTTGTATTAGTAAAAGATGAAGCCCGCAGCAAAGATTTGGAGAAATTTATCTCTATGCTTCCTCAGTTGCAAAAAGAACTTCCCTGCCATCCTAAATACAAGACTTTTGTTCCCGGAACATCTTCAGATTTGAATGTTTACAATGCTATTTATTATGGAGGAGATTGTAATGCGGGCAGTAAAACCATTGCGATAAACCTTCCAAACGACGACCGAGTGGCTGCTGCTAAAGGTACGCGCCGTTTACAATTGCGAAACAGTATGCAAGCCAAATTTGACAAAATATTAATGCCCATAGGTCAATTGATTATTACTCCCGAACAGCAAGCCAATCTAAATTTTGATGCGTTCTTTTGGAATGTTACTTTTCATGAAGTGGCTCATGGGTTAGGAATTAAAAATACCATCAACGGAAAAGGCAGCGTGGATAAAGCCTTAGGCACTGAAAAAACATCGTGGGAAGAAGCAAAAGCAGATGTTTTAGGGTTGTTTATGGTTGTTAAACTGATTGAAATGGGAGAGATTACAAATATTACTGCCGAAGATGCCATTACCACCTATATTGCCGGTATTTTACGTTCAGTACGTTTTGGCGCAGCCAGCTCACACGGTAAAGCAAATATGATGTGCTTCAACTTCTTTGAAAATGCCGGTGCATTCTCACGAAATGAAAATAATCAATATGTAATTGATTATGAAAAAGCTTTTCAAGCCATGAACCAATGGGCTGAATTGATTATCGTTACTCAGGGAAACGGCGATTTTGAATTTGCACAACAATATAGAAGCGAAAACGGTGGAATTACAAAATCATTACAAGCAGATTTAGACAGAGTTAACAGTGCAGGAATTCCACGTGATATTCGATTTAACCAAGGCGTGAAAGTTTTAGGGTTAGAGCAAGCCTATTAGCTTGTAAAGCTAAAAAAGAAGCTATATTAACATTTTTTTGTAGAAAAGAATAGAATCTCTTCTACCTGGTTCAAAGTTGTTGCATTCATCAATTCTAACCTTATTTTTTTAAAGTTAGTAACCCCTTTAAAATATCCGGCATAGTGCCTCCGTATTTCAAAGCTCGCTCTTTTTTCACATTTAAACGGAATGGAAGTTTTAAGGTGTTGCAACAAAATACATATACGCTCTTCCAAGGTAGGAGGAGTAAATGATTTGTTTTCAAAAGCGGATTTTATCTCTTTAAAAATCCATGGATTTCCAATGGCAGCTCGTCCAATCATGAGAGCATCTACGCCGTATCTTTCTTTAAACAACAAAGCTTTTTCTCCTGAGGTGATGTCACCGTTGCCAATAATGGGAATGGTCATGCGAGGATTGTTCTTTACTACTCCTATCAACGTCCAGTCTGCTACGCCGGAATATAGCTGCGAGCGCGTTCTTCCATGTATTGTGATTGCCTGAATGCCAATATCTTGCAACTGTTCTGCTGCTGAAACGATTGGCTTGTCATTCATATCCCAACCCAAGCGTGTTTTCACAGAAACCGGTAATTTTACGGCATTTACTACCGCTTTTGTGCAGGCTACCATTTTGGGAATATCTTTTAAAATTGCAGCTCCTGCTCCTTTTACTACTACTTTTTTTACTGGACATCCCCAGTTAATATCTATAAAATCAGGACATTGTTCTTCTGCAACTTGAGCAGCTTTTACTAAAGAATTTTCGTCATGTCCAAATATTTGTATTCCAAAAGGGCGTTCCGATTCATCAAAACTCATTTTGTCAAAGCTTTTCTGCACATCTCGAATCAGCGCTTCTGAAGAAACAAACTCAGAGACTAAAAGATCTGCCCCCATGCTTTTGCAGATACGCCTGAATGCCGTATCGGTAACCTCTTCCATCGGCGCCAAAAAAAGCACATTAGGATTTGCCTGTAAATATTGGGAGAAAAAATTCAAAGAATTACAATTTTAGCTTAATCTTCTCTACTCGTTTCTCATGGCGTCCTCCTTCAAAAGGGGTTTCAAAAAAAGTGGTAACTATATCAATAGCTTCTTCCTGTGAAATAAATCGTGCGGGGAGTGTCAAAATATTGGCATCATTGTGAGCACGAGCCAACGCGGCAATATCTCTATTCCAACATAATGCAGCTCTCGCATTAGAATGTTTGTTTGCAGTCATCTGCATCCCATTGCCGGATCCACAGATGAGCACACCTTTTTCTTCAGGATGTTCAGACAAATATTTTGCTAATGGATGGGCGAAATCTGGATAGTCAACACTCTCTAACGAGTAACACCCTTCATCTTGCCATTGAAAATCAGAAAAATAGGAAGTGATGAATTGTTTTAATTCAAAACCGGCGTGGTCGCTTGCAATTGGAGTCATTTATTTAAAGTTTTCTTAATTCTAAATTGTTAATTATCAATTATCAATTGTTAATTGTCAATAGTTTCCCTTATCTTAGCTTAGCTCCGCACTCTCGTTCAAATGCTGCCACTAATTTGCTCATAATTTTGTTTATATCCTCTTCGGTTAGTGTTTTTTCAGGGTGTTGGAGCACAAAATTCAATGCGTACTGTTTTTTGCCTTCGGGGAATTTTTCGCCTTCGTAAACATCAAAAAGAGAGATTTTTTTGATATGTCTGGAGCCAAATTGGGTCGCTACTTTCTCTAATTGCATATAGGTAATATTTTTATCTACAACCAGCGCCAAATCCCTTTTTACAGACGGAATAGTAATAATGGGAGTATATAAAGTTTTGTATTTCAAATATTCGGAAGATAGATGCATCATTTCTATTTCAGCATAATAGACCGGTTTTTTAATATCGAAATACTTCAAGATTTTTGGGTTAACCTGTCCTACTTTAGCCATACATAAATCATTGCTAAAATAAGACAATGAGTTAACGAGCATTGAATTATTTTCAGTACATATAATTTGAGCATTGAAAACTACTCCTGCTTTATGTAAAATATTTTCAAGATAATTTTTCAAAAAGAAGATATCCAAATTTTTGGGTGTATCTATCCAATTTTCTTCATCTGTTTTACCGGTAACAAATAATGACAGTATTTCTTTTTCGGCATAACGATGGATTGGATCTGTTACTTCTTTATTTACGAGATGATAAGATTTTCCAAATTCAAAAAGTTTTAGATTATTGTTTTTGTTATTCAGATTATATGCAATTGTTTCCAATCCTGAAATGAGGGGTGTTTGGCGCATTACATTCAGTTCGCTGCTCAGTGGGTTTACTAAATCCACGCGCTCTTTTTCATCAATAAAATCAAAAAAAGAGGCGTACTCAGCTTTTGAAAGGGAGTTGTTCACCATTTCACAGAACCCGTTGTTAGCCAAGTAAGTAGAAATCTTTTGTTGCAATTTTCTTAGTGTAGGCTCAGGTTTACTATGCTGAAAGTATCTAATTTCTTTTGGTATCTCAATATTATTAAATCCATAGATACGCAACACTTCTTCAATCAAGTCAATAGGTCTTGTAACATCGTGTTTATTAAGCGGGATTGTTACGGACAATTTTTTTTCGCTAATTGAACTGTTTTCAAATCCGAGATTCAGCAGAATTAAAGATATTGTTTCTTTATCAATTTTTTTTCCTGCTACTTTTTGCACTTCATCCACTGAAAGTGGAAGGACAATTGGTTCAATAACAGTTGGGTATTCATCAATAACATCTGATGTAATCACTGCATTTGCGAGTTCAGCGAGTAATTTTGCGGCTCTTTTCAGGGCATAAACTGTCATAGTTACATCGCATCCTCTTTCAAAACGAAAAGCGGCATCGGTTTTAAGCGCGTGCCTTTTAGCAGTTTTACGCACAGATATAGGGCTAAAATATGCGCTTTCCAAGAAAACGTTTTTGGTTTTTTCTGTAATTCCGGAGTCTATTCCTCCGTAAACACCTGCTATGCACATCCCTTTTTTTGCATTACAAATCATTAGATCCTCTTCGTGCAATTTCAACTCTTTATCGTCTAATGTTTTGAAGAGCGTATCTTTTTGAAGAGTTTTGATAATTACTTTTCTTCCTTCAATTTTATCTGAATCGAATGCATGTAGTGGGTGTCCTGTTTCAAACATCACGAACTGAGTAATATCCACTACGTTGTTTATGGGTCTCACGCCTACTGAAAGCAGTCTGTTTTTGAGCCATTCCGGAGATTCTTTTATAGCAATATCTTCCAAACAAATTCCTGTATATCTTGGGCATGCAGTTTTGTTTTCAATGGTAATTGAGATGGGGAGTTGTCGTTTACTTGGAATAAAATCACCGATAAAAGGGAGTGCAATTTTAGAACATGGAATGTTATTTTGTTTCAGTGCTGCGAAAAGGTCTCTTGCCACTCCAATATGCGAAATGGCATCGCTGCGGTTTGGAGTTAATCCAATTTCAAAGATATAGTCTTCTTCTACATTGAAATATCCGGCAGCATGTTGTCCAATTTGTGCTGTTTCAGATAGTTCCATAATTCCCTCATGGTTTTCTCCCAGCTGCAGTTCCTTTTCAGAGCATATCATTCCCTCAGAAGGGGCTCCTCTGATTTTAGATTTTTTGATAGTAAACGATTCATCGCCGGAATAGAGTGTTGCTCCGACAGTAGCAACTGCCACTTTTAATCCTTTTCTCACATTTGGCGCACCGCAAACAATGTTGAGCGGTGTTTCATTGCCAATATTTACAGTAGCAACATGTAGATGGTCGGAGTCAGGATGGGGTTCACAAGTAAGCACTTCGCCAATTACTACTCCTTTAAGACCTCCTTTAATTGTTTCAAATTTTTCGATAGCCTCTACTTCTAATCCGCAATTTGTTAAATAGAATCCTGTTTTTTCGGGAGATAAGTCGAAATTAATGTATTGTTTGAGCCAGTTAAATGAAATTTTCATTAGTGATTTTTTTTGAGGTTGCAAAAATAGCAAATATCAGGGGCAACACATTAGGAATTGAAAAAAAATATGTTAAGAAGTAATTTCTCCTCGTAGAGAAATACCCATGTAGTGTTTTAGCTCTTCGTTTGAAACACCTTCTCCAAGTAAGTACATTAGCTTTGCTACAGCAGCTTCTGTGGTAATATCTTTTCCGCTCACCACGCCGATTCTTTTTAATTGCAGGCTGGCTTCGTATCGCCCTACCTCAACTGTTCCTCCGCCCTTACACTGCGTAACATTTACCATAACAATATTGTTGTTCACTGCTTCTTCCAATACAGAAAGAAAATCGGGATTTGAGGGGGCATTTCCTGACCCGAAAGTTTCTAAAATTACGGCACGCAATCCATCTGTATTAAACACCGACTGCATCGCTTGTTTGCTAATACCGGGGTATAGCTTAATAATGGAAATATTTTCATCCATTTTATTATGCAATTTAAGCAAATGATCGGTAGTTTGTCGAATAAAAGAATCGTTATATTTAATATTTACGCCTATTTGAGCTAATTTTGGATAGTTAGCAGAGTGGAAAGCGTTAAAATGCTCAGCATTATCCTTATAGGCACGATTTCCTCTTAGGAGAGAATTTTCGAAATAGATACACACCTCCGGGACTCTGGGTTTTCCATCTTTTTTAGCAGCGGCTATTTCAATGGAATTGAGGATATTTTCACGTCCATCTGTGCGCATTACGCCTAATGGCAACTGCGATCCTGTAAGTATGACCGGTTTCGAGAGGTTTTCAAGCAAAAAGCACAATGCGGAAGCGGTATAAGCCATTGTGTCGGTACCGTGAAGCACTACGCATCCATCAAAGTCATAATAATTCTCATAAATCAATGAGGCTAATCGCACCCAAAATTCTGGATTGGTGTCTGATGAATCAATGAGAGGAAGCATCTCTATCACGGAGATATCGGCATTCAACAAACTCAACATCGGCAAATGGGTGTAAATATCAACGAAAGGAAAAGGTTCAAGTACTTTTGTTTCCTTATTCATAATCATCCCGATCGTGCCACCGGTATAGATAACTAATATTTTGGATTTTTGGAACATTTTAGTATTTCATTACTTTAACATTGTAAACAATTTTCCGGCAAAGATAGAAGATTTTCTTTAAAAAATTATTAAAAAAAGGACACTTGTTTCCAAGCGCCCTTTCCTCCAAAATTATTAAAAAAAACTACTAATTCATGTGTATTGTTGTTGTAGCAACGCTACTATTAATTAATCACAATTTTAGTAGTAAGGTTCTGTAGTGTTTCAGTAATAATGCGTACATTGTATGCACCTTTCGCTACATTCAATAGAATTTGAGTTGTAGTATTTGGAGCAAAACCTGTCCAAACAATGCGGCCGTGCATATCCATAATCTCAACTTGTTTAATTGGAACAAGTTGTTCATTAACAATAGTTACCACATTTCCATAGCTGTAAACGCTAATCGTTGCTTCATTATCATCAACTCCCTCACCAAAAGAGAAATATGCTCTAATTGTACTATTCTCTTTAATGTTATTGAATGTATAAGTGGTTATAGCACCTACCGATTCACCGTTTACGATTACATCGCTAATTCTGTATCCAGCATTTGGTGTTATTTCGAATGTTTTATCATCACCATCTGTTACCACAAAGATACCTGCGGGAGTAATAGTACCGCCTGTGTATGCCTGAGCAAGAATCTCATATTTGTTAAGAACAACACCGTAAATGCTAATTATTTGATCAATAGCAATATTATTGACAATAAAAATACCTTCTAAAGGATTAATGATAACCTCATTGACTCTAACAATGATATTAGACTGGCTGTAATTATCTTCCAAATCTACTTTAAATTTATAGGTACCGCCATACTCAACAGGAGATGTAGATCCCTCAACAGGAGAAACTAAGGCACCTGTTACCGGTTGGTATATAACATTGTACAATTTCTTATCAAATTGAGCAATAATCGAATGATTGTCTATTACATCATAGAAAGTGTAGGACCCCATCATAACCGCTTGTTCGTTGTTGATACCGTTAATCAATACGCGTGCTAATTCATAGCCCGTATTGGCACCAAAGAAGAAGGTTTTGTTAGAGCCAGTAGGAACAGAAATTATGCCTTCAGGATTAATTGTACCGCCTTGTGATGCAGTAGCATTAATAGTAAAGTTGTCTGGAGCAAATATGATATGAATGGTGTGATCTGCGTCAACATCCATGAAGCGGTATAATCCATCTTCAATTGCCTGCGCATTGTTTACGCCGTCAATAAGAGCAGCCTGTACGTGATATCCTTCATGAGGAGCAAATACGTAGATCTCTGAATGTTCGCCGAAATATACAAGCTCAATTCCGTTAGGAGTAAGATATCCGCCTACAGTATAGGTTGCGTTAATAGTGTACGACATCTTGGTAAAGGTAACCTCTACATTATGATTTTGAGTTACATTTGTGAAGGTGAAAGAACCTGCTATTGCAGCAGATGGGTTCTCAATACCGTTAATAAGTACTTGATTTACTTTGTAACCATTTTGTGGTGCGAACGTTAAAGTAATATCATCACCATGATTTACAGTAGGATTGCCGGGAGTAATTGTTCCATTTGCACCTGCTGAAGTGGTAATAATGTAAGTTTTCTTTACAAAGTAAGCAGCAATCGTATGGTTTTCAGTAACATTATTAAACGTATGGGTACCTGAAGCAGAAGCGCCTGCATGGTAAGCTCCGTCCACATAAATTGCGCTCAAGTTATATCCAACAATGGGCACTGCCGTGAATGTTTCTGAAGAGCCATAAGGTACAAGCACTTCGCCATTTGGATTAATACCGTTGCTTGGCTCAGAGGTTGCAGTAATGGTGAGCATAATAGGCTTAAAGGTAGCAAAGATAGAGTGGTTACTAGTAATGTTGGTAAAGGTATAAGAACCTGAAATAACAGCAGCAGGAATATTGAGGTCATCTACATATACCTTATCTATCACATAACCCAGTTGCGGTACAATAGAGAATGGATATGCAAGTGTTCCTGAGTCCACGAAAACAAGATATTCAGCTCCCGGATCATTTGTTGGGAATACTGAGCCACCTAATTGTTGTGCTGCACTTGGACCAAATTCAATTATATACTTCGGTTTTAGTTCAAATTCAACGTGAATTGTATTATTGGAATTTACATTATTAAAATTATAAATACCAGATGGTGGAACAGGTACTGAAATATCGTTTACCAACAGCCTCTTCACGCGATGATCGGCTGCAGCAAAAATTTGATAAGTAGCACTTTCGCCACAGTTGATGGTTGCTAATCCGGACGGGGTGATGTAACCCATAGGATCTGTACCCATTACCGGAGTTGCCATGATAGTATATTGTAATTGTACTGTTTGGATTTCAATTACAGGAAGCGGCTCTACCACATTCATTGTGTAAGTGGTAATAGCGCCTTGTGGAACGCCATCAATGGTTACTTGAACAATCTCATAGCAATTCGCTACAAAATTGAAAGTAACATCTGATCCGTGTGGTACACAATCGGCAGGATTCATAACAATAGAAACGCCTTCTCCTAAAATGTTAGCAGGATTTAATGCATAGCAATTTTGTGCATAAGTAACTTGAATAGTATGGTAATCATCAATATCTTCGAATGTATAAGAGAAAGATTCTGTAGTCTCATTGTTACCGGTAAATTCATCTTCTCCGTCAATTACCACAGTAACAATATGTGCTCCCGAATAAGGAGTACAAATATAAGTAGCATCTTCACCTAATAAATAATTAACCGTACCTTCCGGAGAAATATTTCCGGGTCCTGTTGCAGTAGCAACTATTGGGTATTCAAATTTTGCAACAGCTATTTGATCGGAAGGATAGTTCCAAATTGTAGTAGTTGTAATCTGTTTGGTATCAATAAACCATCCTAAGAAATTACAGTTTGCTTGAACTGCATTTGGAAGCGAACCTATGATTGCATTGTAAGTAACTTGCAATGAAGGAATTCCTACTGTACCGGTACTTGGGTCTAATGTTAAAGTATAAGTATTAGCGCTCCATGTTGCAGTAGCAGTTTGGTTGATTGTAAAGTTCCAAATTGTAGTTTCTGTAATCGGCATTCCATTTATCAACCATGCGGTATGGGTGTATCCTTCACGTTCCGGAACAGGAAGTTCGCCAAGTTCGGCATCGTAAGTAACGATCATTGAAGTGGGAGAAACAGTACCTGCACCGGGGTTAAAGTGTAGGGTATAGGTTCTTGGTGTCCATTGTGCCACAGCAATTTCATCTGAAGCATAATTCCAGATCGTTGTGGCATCTATTGGGGTTTCATCAATCATCCATCCAGCAAAGATATAGCCTGTACGCGGAGCCGGAACTGGTAAAGTACCTATCGGAGCATCATAAGTAACAGTAAATTGAGTCGGATTAACAGTGGTTGGAGTTGGGTCTAATGTTAAGGTGTATTTATTTGGAGAGAACAGAACAGTAATAGAATGATCATTTGTAATAAATTCAAAAGTGTATTCACCTGCTGCTACTGCATCGAGATCGTTTACGCCGTCAATCAATACTTGATCTATATGGTATCCTGTATTGGGTTCAACAGTAAAGAGCATATCTGAGCCATACTCTACTATTTGATCTTCTGAAGGATCTATTGTACCGTTAGCGCCTGCTGTTACAGTAATATTGTAAAGGTTGATAGCGAAAGTAACTTCAATAGTGTGGTCTTCGGTAACAAATTCGAAAGTATAGGTTCCACTTTCTACAGCATCAAGATTGTTTACACCGTCAACCAATACTTGATCAATATGGTATCCAATAGCAGGAGCAAAAGTTAAGGTAAGGTCGCTGCCATAGTTTACGGTTTGATCGGTTGAAGGAGTAATGGTTCCGTTATCGCCTGCACTCACTTCAATGATATACGTATTGATGGCAAAAGTAACTTCAATGGAGTGGTTTTCGGTAACATACTCGAAAGTGTATTCCCCTGCTTCTACAGCATCAAGATCATTTTCTCCGTCAATTAATACTTCATCAATATGGTGTCCAATGATAGGTTCAAAAGTAAAGGTTATGTCTGTGCCATAATCTACGATTTGATCTTCGGAAGGAGTGATCGTTCCATTATCGCCTGCTAATACTTCAATAGTATAAGTGTAAATAGCAAAAGTTACATGGATCGTATGGTTTTCCGTAATATTTTCGAAAGTGTAAGTACCGGCTTCTACTGCATCAGGATCATTTACACCGTCAATCAATACTTCTTCAATATAGTATCCTGTGTTCGGTTCAAAAGTAAAGGTCATGTCTGAGCCATACTCTACTATTTGATCTTCAGAAGGTTCAATCGTGCCGTTTTCTCCGGCAGATACTTCAATTGTGTAAGTGTAAATTGCGAAAGTAACTTCAATAGAGTGTTCTTCGGTAACAAATTCGAAAGTATATGAACCGGCTTCTATTGCATCAGGATTGCTTACGCCGTCAACCAATACGTCCTCAATATAGTATCCTGTATTAGGTTCAATAATAAAGGTTATGTCTGAGCCATAATCTACGATTTGATCTTCTGCAGGAGTGATTGTTCCGTTGTCACCGGCTGCTACTTCTATAATATATGTATTGATTGCAAAAACAACTTCAATAGAGTGGGGTTCGGTAACATCTTCGAAAGTATAGGTTCCGCTTTCCACTGCATCGGGATCATTTTCACCGTCAATCAACACTTCATAAATATGGTATCCGATGTTAGGTTCAAAAGTAAAGGTTATGTCTGATCCATACTCTACGGTTTGATCTTCTGAAGGATCAATTGTTCCGTTTTCGTCTGCTATTACTTCAATCGTGTAAGTGTAAATAGCAAAGATTACAGCAAAGGTATGGTTTTGGGAAATATTTTCAAAAGTATAGGAGCCTGCTTCCACTGCAGCCGGATCGTTTACTCCGTCAATCAGTACTTGATCAATATAGTATCCGGTATTGGGTTCAAAAGTGAAAGTAACTTCTGAGCCATGCTCTATGGTTTGATCTTCTGATGGTTCAACCGTACCGTTGTCGCCGGCAGAAACTACAATCGTGTAAATATTGATAGCAAAAGTAACATCAATAGTGTGAGGGGCAGTAACATTTACAAAAGTATGAGTTCCGCTTGTTACGGCAGCAGGATTGTTTACGCCATCAACCAATACTTGATCAATATGGTACCCTGTGCCGGGCGTAAAAGTAAAGGTTTGGTTTGATCCGTGATCTACTGTTTGATCGGTTGAAGGAGTGATGGTTCCATTTTCGCCTGCAGTTACTTCAATAATATAAGTATAAACAGCAAAAATCACTTCAATAGTATGATCTTCTTCAACATCTTCGAAAGTGTAAGTACCTGCTTCCACTGCATCCGGATCGTTTACGCCGTCAATCAATACTTGATCAATATAGTATCCTGTGTTAGGTTCAAAAGTAAAGGTTTGGCTTTCACCAATCTCTACAATCTGATTTTCTGAAGGAGTTACGGTTCCGTTTGCGCCGGCAATCACTACGATAGTATATGTATTGTTGAGCGCAAAAGTAACTTCAATCGTGTGATTTTCAGTAACATTTGTAAAAGTATAAGTTCCGCTTTCTATGGCAGCAGGATTATTTACACCATCTATTAATACTTCATCAATATGATAGTTTGTGTTTGCTGCAAAAGTAAAGGTTCGGCTTGCACCATGATTTACTGTTTGATTTGTAGAAGGAGTAACGGTACCGTTTTCGCCGACAGTCACTTCAATCGTATAAGTATTGATAGCAAAAGTAACTGAAATCGTATGGTTTGCCATAACTTCTTCAAAAGTATAAGTACCACTCGCTACGGCAGCAGGATTGTTTACACCGTCAATTAATACTTGATTAATATGATATCCTGTATTGGGAACAAAAGTAAATTCTTGATTTGCACCATGGTCTACCGTTTGATTCGTTGAAGGAGTAATGGTTCCGTTTGCACCGCCAGATACTTGAATAGTATAAGTATTGATAGCAAAAGTAATTTCAATCGTATGGTTTGCAGAAACATCTTCAAAAGTATAAGTTCCGCTTGCTACGGCAGCCGTATTGTTTACACCGTCAATTAATACTTGATTAATATGGTATCCTGTGTTGGGAGCAAAGGTAAAGGTTTGACTTTCACCCTCAATCACTGAGATCTCTCCTTCAGGAGAAATTTCTCCGTTTGCGCCTGCAATTGCAGTAATTGTATAGGTAGGCAATTCGGTTACTTCAAATGTTACTTCAAAACTTTCCGAGATAGCATTATCGCCAGAAACCGTTACAGTAGCCGTGTAAACACCCACCTCAAGCTCTGTGTTTGGAGCAACTGTGAAATTGGCATCTTCCTCAACGGCTATGCTGGTGATTGTTGTAGTAGAGAGTGTAAATGCGACTGCGCCTGTGCCACTCAATGCAACCGTAAGGTCGCCGGTGGGTTGATTGCCTGTGTTACTTACCGTAACTGTATGCGCTTCAAGTGCACTATAGCCTACCATTGCCTCACCAAAATCTTTATCCGTAGCAGGATCTAACAATATACTATAAGTAGGAGCAGGTCCCTCTGAAGGTACATAAAGTACGAATGGTTTTGCGAAAATACCTATGTTGCCGTTTTCTACAAAAATAGTATCACGATCTGCATCATATTCTGTATCCGTTGTGTAGTCATATACTTTAAATGTGATGTGATCTCCGGTGTTTCCGTAAATATTCATATAAGCGTAGTCAAAAGGTGGAACAGATAGACATACCTTTTTTATTCCGCGACACTGTGTGCCACAGAAAGCGCCTACCACTACCTTTCCGGTGGCAAGAACCGGTTCGTTGTGAATAAAGACTCTGAGAGGACCTGTCATAGTTGTGCTAAATGCTGAAACATCAGGAATCCATTTAGTAAGTAATACTTCAAAAGTTACCTCGAAACTTTCAGAAATACCGTGTCCTCCACTTACCGTTACGGTAGCGGTGTAAACACCTACCGCAAGTCCAACTTTAGGTTGAACCGTAAAATTAGCAGTTCCGTCAACGGCAATGCTGGTTATTGTGGTTGTAGAGAGTGTAAAACCTGCGGCGCCTGTGCCACTCAATGCAACTGTAAGATCACCGGTGGCTTCATCGCCCGTATTACTCACTGTAACTGTATGTACCATACCCGGTTCAAGTTCGGTATCAATTGATAATAATGATATAAACTCTTTATTCGAAGAGGGATTAAGCGATATGCCATAAGTAGGAGCAGATCCTGCAGTTACTTCAAAGGTTACCACAAAACTTTTCGAAATGCTGTGGCCACCACTTACGGTTACGGTAGCGGTGTACACACCTACCACAAGCCCTGTTTTAGGGACAACCGTAAAATTGGCATCTCCGTCAACGGCAATGCTGATTATTGTGGTTGTAGAGAGTGTAAAAGCGGCGGCGCCTGTGCCACTCAATGCAACTGTAAGGTTTCCGGTGGGTTGATCGCCGGTGTTGCTTACTGTAACTGCATGCGCAGTGGGCGGTGCAAGATAACCTACAACTAAATCTCCAAAATCTTTATTGGAAGCAGGATCTAACGATATGTCGTAGATTGGGTCCTCTTCATCAGAAGTTGCCAAAATCTGAGAAGGACTGGCAAGACTACTAAATCGTTCATCTTTTACAAAAGTAAAAGTTTGCTCACTCTGGTATTCCTTTCCTGTTTCATGATCATATACTTTAATTGTTATAAGATCGCCGTTAGAACCCACAGGGTTTAGACCCGCATAATTATACAAGGGGGGGGTAGCACCGGCTGGGGCTATCTGATTTACCAAAGATGATCCACGACATTGGTCACCACAAAATAATCCAACCTCTACCTTTCGGTCAACCGTAACCTCTACCCCGTTTAGAAAAATTCTTCCAACTCCTGTCATTGATTCTACTATTCCCGTTACCATCATCCATTTAGGGGGGATTACATCATACGATACTTCAAAACTCTCCAAAATATCGTTGTGGTCGGTTACTGTTACAGTAGCCGTGTAAGTACCTGCAGCAATTCCATCTGAAAAGTTATGAGGAGTTGTTCTAAAAATGGCAGTTCCTCCAACAGCAATACCGGGTATTGAAATACTGGGTACTTGATTATTTGGTGCAGTGCCGGATGTGTAGAGACTGAAGTAGGCGGCATCCGTTCCGCTCAATGATACAGTAAGATTACCGGTGGGCTGATCGCTCGTATTACTTACCGAAACCTCATGAGAAACCCTAGGGGTTGGCCAGGTTCTATCAACGAAAATTGTAGGAAACTTTCTATCGGTCGAAGGAGTAAGAGATATTCCTTGCGCCATAGCGTTTGAAATAACAAAAGCACAGAGGGAGAAGATTAAAACAACGCGGCTCATGGCTTTGAACAAATTTTTTAGATTTTTTTTCATACTTAAATATTTTAATTATTAATTATAGATTTTTTTAATTTTGAATTATATTTGGTTAGGTTAATAAATATCTGTACAGTCAGTTTTTCAATTTACAACACATAATTTTTTGACGCTGCAAAAATAGTATTATTTTTTTTAATCACTACCCCCAAAAGGGGGTATTTATAAAAAAAAAATAAAAAAAATACGTTTTAATATGTTTTTTTTTTAAATTCCCCGTTTTTAGTTCAAATAATAGAAACAATCAATAGCTATTTTTATGTATAAGGTATTAAAATTTGGTGGCGCTTCGGTTAAAGATGCCGAAGGTGTAAGAAATTTAAATAAAGTTTTAAATATATATAATGATGAAAAGCTCATCGTTGTAGTCTCCGCAATGGGAAAAATGACAAATCAGTTAGAAAATGTACTCGACTCCTGGTATTATCAACCTGACACCTTAGAAATAAATTTTGAAAAGGTAAAAAATTTTCATCTTGATATTGCCGAACAGTTAGAAAAGAAACAGGGGGAGATCACCGCGCAGTTGCTTCCCATTTTTGAAAGAATTTGGGAGAGATTATCGGGAAAACATTCCAACAATTACGACAAAGATTATGATGATATTGTAAGTTTTGGAGAATATCTTTCCACAAAATTAATCTCTACCTATTTGAGTTTGAATGGCTATGAGCACGAGTTTGCCTGCGCTATACACTTAGTAAAAACCGATGACACTTTCCGCGAGGGAAAAGTAAATTGGAAAGAGACTCAAAAAGCGGTTCAGCGTTTTGTAGCAGCGCACTCCGGTAAAACAATTATCACACAAGGATTTATAGGAGGAACACTCAACGATGAGGTCACTACACTTGGTCGAGAAGGTTCAGACTTTTCAGCTGCAATTTTTGCCTATTGCTTAGATGCCAAAGAGGTAATTATCTGGAAAGATGTTCCCGGGTTGCTTAACGCAGACCCAAAATTCTACCCTAACGCAGTAAAATTAAACGAAATCTCTTATCAGGAAGCGATTGAGTTGGCTTACTATGGCGCTACTATCATTCATCCTAAAACAATAAAACCTCTGCAAAACAAGAATATCCCGCTTTTCGTAAAATCTTTCTTAGCTCCAAATATGGTAGGATCTCTTATTGGAAATGTTGAGCCTGTTGAAAAAATCCCGTCTTATATTTTTAAAACAGAGCAGATCCTGTTGTCTATCTTCCCAAAAGATTTTTCTTTTATTGCCGCAGATAATCTCACAAAAATATTCACCTATATTTCAAAAAATAGATTAAAAATCAATCTCATGCAAAATTCGGCTGTAAGCTTTACCATTTGCATAGATAATAAGCCGAACCGTTTTGCCAACCTGTTGAAAGATTTGCAGGAGGAGTTTTTAGTAAAATATAATATGAGCAAAAAATTGATTACCATTCGTCATTACACGCCGGAAGCAATAGGACAAGTGATAGGAAATCAGCATGTTATACTTGAGCAGAAGAGCAGAAGCACCCTGCAAGTGGTTTTGTAAGAGTTAGAAGGAGAACTGTTCTACCTGAATTACTTCTTTGGTTACCATATCAATGAGATAGGCAACCACGCTGCAATGGCTAATCTCAACAGGAAGTAGAGAATATGGAAAAGCGTTGCCGTATGCTATTTTAAAAGTGGTAGAATATTTAATGTGAGGAGTTACCATTCCGTTTGAGGTAAGTTTTGTGCCGTAATTTCCATTAAAACCTGTTCGTAGCATGTGATTATGTTCATAATCGAGAATATAGGTAGATCCATCTAACTGTCCTGAAATAATACTGTCTTGTTGTAATATAAGGCAAACATGCACAGGATTAGGGAGTTCCTTAATAATGGTTACGGATACTTGAGCTACAATCTCTTTTTGTTCTTCAAGCGTCGTACACTGGAGTTCAATTCCTGCTCGTACATTATTTCTGTCAATAGCCGCAAGAATTCCACGCCATTTATTGGTACCTGTTCCCCACTCGTTGGGGTTAATTTCTAATCTGTTAATTGTGGCTTTTGGCAATCCGCTAATATTAAAATCTTTACAAAGCTGGTTACCCATTTGGGTTTTATAATTTTTGTCGAAAGGATAATTTCCGGGATCTGCCTGATCGCTGCAATGGATGGCCGTAGCAATCACGGCAGGGTCTTCTCCTAAAATTGCTTTTAGTTCGCGGGCGCCGTTAGGGCAAAACTGGCAAAAATGTCCGGTAAACTCTTCAATATAGATTTTTTGGATTACCGTTTCGGCATAAGCGGGGTCCCATGTGGTCTCTTCAACCAGACCAATCAAAGTAAAGACCTCATGGGTGGTATCTATTTTGTTGCAGGAGATAAGAATTAAGAATAATACAGTTAATGTTAGGAGTAATTTTTTCATTATTTATTGATTTTTATAATTCGACAATTTCTATAATTTTATTTTTAAAGTTTATCTCTCTGTGTAACACTGTGCAACTCTGTGTAATTTTTTTAATTTCACAGAGACCCACAGAGGAGTATTTTTATTAGAAGGTTGTAGTTACCGATAATCCCAGTCCGAAGGAAGCGGGTACGGTTCTGCATACCCCTCCCACACAAAGTATCCCTGCGCGTGTTTTCCCGAAGTTGAGTGCAATTCGTGTAGTATTATATACAAAAGCCACTGCTGCATTGGGATAGTGCAATTTTTTCTTGTTTCCGAAGTGCCATTGATCGCTAATCGTAAAAAACCATTTTGGTGAAATTGAATACTCTACCAACATAAACAACCAACTTCCTTTCTCTTTATCTTCCAAATCATTATTTTTAGGAATAAACAGATACTGGTTTTCCAATCGAAGCGCATGGGTATCATTTATTTTATAAGTTAATTCAAATCCAACGTGGTTTCCTTTTATCGTTCCTGTTTTGCCCTGCAAAGCTGTATTGTAATTGATATAGTTGTACATAAGCATCAATTTCCAGTGTTTATCAAAGCGGCGGGTAATATCAAAACCAATATCCTGATACAGTAGAGTTTTTCCAAAACCGAAGAATTTAGAGGTATATCCTTCCGTTCCTGTAATAGTTCCAATCGTATCTGAAAGAGGGACGTACGTTTTTTGCAAGTCATGGAAGCGCGCATAGTTTAGGGTAATATCTGTTCCGTACCTTCCTCCGATTTTAGTTTTTTTAGGGATTTGGTAATTCACTTGTGTTTGCACTCCAATCTGTCCGTTCGGTTGGCTTGCGTATCCGTAGTTTCCCAGCAATTGGTAAGAGTATTGGCGGTTTATTGCGGGGATATAGTTGAGTGCCAGCGCTGCATAAGCGGGTGTAGCATCTCTTTGGGATCGAAAATCCATATTGTCGGCACGAAGGAAAGAAGCAGACACTCCCAGACCTTTCATTGAATAGGATGCAGATACCAACAACGCCTCACCATTTTTATAGATATAGTCGTTTGAAAGATTAGGGTCGTTAATTTTAGAAGCAAATTCTCCTTCCAAGCGAAAACCTTTAATTCCAAAATTCAGTCTTGTAGCCCAAGAGGCAACATTTTGCGGGATCATATCGGAAGGGATCACACCCTGACATAAGATCACATTGGGTTTATCAGTGGGCTTAAATTCAGAGATCGCATATTTATTTAAATAATCGGAATAAAGGGTTGTATCAATATAAATGTCGAACATTTTATCTTCTGCTTTTTCGAATTTGCTCACAAAACTTGCGCCCACCGTTAAAGTAACGCCCTTCTCTGAAAGTTTGGGAATCAGATCGGCAATTGCCACCTCTGCATCTAATCCGCGCAGATGGTCGTTTCGTTTGATGTAATCGAAATTAAAGTTTTGACGTTCAATCCCCCACACCCCTTTAAGCTGAATCCCTTTCCATGGGGTTACTTTAACTCTACCTCCCAGTAAGCTATTGTCAATACCTAAGTTCCGGTCTTCGTAGGCTCTCAATGTTAATCCTTGCCCGAATTGCTCATAAAAATAACCTCCTGTAACCTGAATGAAATCGTTTTTATAATCGGCAAAGAAATGGGTGATCCCTTGTCCTTGATAATTAATATCTTGAAAATCAATTAGTGGAAACAGGTAGAACTCGTATCTTGCACCGGTAGAGAATCCGCCGTTTGTATAGTTAAGGTTTAGCCATGCGTTGCCTCGCACTTTCGAGTCCACTGCCTGAGCTCCGATAGTAGAATCGGGAATATAGTACATTCCTACAAAAGAGAAATCGCCGCTAATAGTTCCGGTACCAACTCTGATTTGTGCGAAGGTAGAAAAAGGGGAAAGCAGAAAGCAGCAAGCGAAAAGCAGAAAGCAGAGGGCTGCATTTATTCCAACTTTTCGGAATAGCCAAGTGTTTTTTTTCATTTCACTAATTTTTTCACCAATTCAAACACCTCTTTTTCTGATCCGGGAGCGTAAGAAGTGTGCGACCAAACAATCTCTCCGTTTCCGTTAAGGAGACATAGGAAGGGGACATCCACTACATTCATAGCACGTTTCAGATCCCAGTTAATATCTTGTAACACAATAAAATCCCAGCCTTTACCATTCACAAAAGGGGCAACTTTTGCGGCGGTTTTGGTATCATCAATAGAGATTGCGTAGAGAACAACACCGGTTTCTTCTTGCCACTCGTCATAAACATCGTTGATTGCCATTAGTTCAGCTATACAGGGTTTGCACCAAGTTGCCCACAGGCTAATGAGAATCGGTTTTCCGTCGTTTTTAATATTTTTAGTGTTAAAAATTTTTCCATCTAAGGTTTTTATGTCCACAGAAGGAAGTGTTGCTTTAGCTCTTTCTTGGGCGAAGCCGAAGAGTAAAAGGCTAAAAGTAAATAGGAGCAAGGTTAATTTTTTCATCTGCATTAAGTTTCGTTATTATTTTCGAATTACGCGCTTCATTACCAAGTTTTTTTGCGCCCATGGCGAGTAGCGGGCAGAGGGCATATTAATAGTAATCACTTCGCTCTCTTCATCTCTGTACGCATTAAAATAGTAATGTAATGCCATGGCGATAGCAGCAATTTTTTCATCGTTACTTTCATTTGCAGCCATTTTGTTACTATCATTAGTTGCATCATTTTGAACTGAAGTGTCCAATATTTTTTCATTTGTCCGTTTTCCAAAGATTTTCAACATAATTGTTAACTATTTAATTTTTAATTTTTTAAATTTTATAACGGCAAATTATCGTGTTTTTTTGCAGGATTTTCCAATCTTTTATTTTTCAAAGATTCAAGAGCACGAATCACCCGGAATCGCGTATTTCTGGGTTCAATCACATCGTCAATATATCCGTATCGTGCTGCAATATATGGATTTGCGAAAGCATCTCTGTATTCGGTTTCTTTTTCTGAGATAAATTCTGCTTGTTTCTCTTTATCTTCAATTGCTGCAATCTCTCTTCCCATAAGAATTTCTACTGCTCCTTTTTCGCCCATAACAGCAATTTCTGCGGTAGGCCATGCATAGTTAATATCACCACGTAAGTGTTTGGAACTCATCACACAATAAGCGCCACCGTAGTTTTTTCTGAGGATCACTGTTACTTTCGGCACAGTAGCTTCTCCATAAGCGTACATTAATTTTGCGCCGTGCAGAATCAATGCGCCATACTCCTGTTGTGTACCGGGCAAGAAACCGGGAACATCTACTAAAGTAACCAGCGGGATATTGAAAGCATCGCAGAAGCGGATAAAACGTGCGCCTTTTCTTGAAGAGTTGATATCTAATACGCCCGCTAAATATTTGGGCTGATTGGCCACAATCCCTACCGATAATCCATTGAAACGTGCAAAACCAACTACTATATTTTTGGCATAATTCTCATGTATTTCAAAGAAATCTCCGTCGTCAACTATGCTTAAAATCACATCTTTAACATCATAAGGTTTGTTCGGATTGTCGGGGATAATTTGATTTAAAGAATCTTCCAGCCGGTTAATAGGATCGTTTGTGGTTTTAAATGGAGGTTCTTCCATATTGTTAGAAGGAACGAAGCTCAGCAGTTTACGAATTTTTGCGATCCCCACTTCTTCGTTATCCACAGCAAAATGTGCCACGCCCGATTTTGTGGAATGAACAGTAGCTCCGCCTAAATCTTCCACTGTAACATCTTCATTTGTAACGGTTTTCACCACTTTTGGTCCGGTTACGAACATATAGCTTGTGTTTTTTACCATCATAATAAAATCGGTAAGTGCGGGAGAATACACGGCACCGCCTGCACAAGGACCAAAAATAGCTGATATTTGAGGAATTACTCCGGAAGCTAAAATATTGCGCTGAAAGATTTCGGAGTACCCTGCCAAACTGTTTACCCCCTCTTGAATACGTGCGCCGCCGGAGTCGTTGAACCCAATTACCGGTGCACCCATTTTCATGGCTTGATCTAAAACTTTACAAATTTTATTGGAAACCGTTTCGGAAAGCGATCCGCCAAAAGTAGTAAAATCCTGTGAATATACAAATACCAAACGACCTTCAACCGTACCATATCCTGTTACAACGCCATCGGATAAGTATTTCTCTTTTTCTAACCCAAAATTTGTACAGCGATGGGTAACAAACATATCAAACTCTTCAAAACTACCTTCATCTAAAAACATGAGGATTCGCTCGCGGGCAGTGAATTTTCCCTGAGCATGTTGTTTTGCAATACGTTTTTCCCCGCCTCCTAAACGTGCCGTTTCTCGCAGCTTTAAGAGTTCATTGATTTTTTCTTGCATTGTCATAATGTGCTTATATTAAATTATATATAGATTTTTCATGCCATAATTTCGGCGCGGCGAAGATAGAAAAAATAGTTTAATTCTTAAAAAAAATTCTAAAAAATTGATTTGGCAGTTTTTAATTGACGCAAGGCAACATTTTTGCAAGGTTAATAAACGACAAGCGCAGCTTTAAGCCAACGCCCATTAAATAGCTGTTGTTGTAAAAATTTATCATCCCGAGTTTTGAAAGCTTTTCAACTGAAGTGTAATCATTTATTTGTAGTACCGGTTTTGTATGAACTTTTAGGGGCTGTTTGAAACTGTAGCATCACAGGAATGGTCAGAAAATATACCCTGTGTTTTTCATCATACTTAGATAAAGTAGTATGTAAGTCGTAGGGCTGGTCGTCTCCAATTTCTAAAATTCTTCATGTTTATCAATTTGTATCTTTATTTAATGGTTTTCCTTCAAATTATTTTTATTCCGTTGTTATAGTGTTTTTTTGTTATCTGTTATTTCACGACATTTTTCTTGAGTTAATTTTTTCGCTAATACTGTTGTTTTTTTAATTAGGTTGCAAATATCTACTTTTTTCCAATTAGGAAAATGCGACATGTTGAGGCTTATCTATTCCCTATTTGACAAGCCTCGACGGAAGCAACTTTTAAGGCTCTTTCAGATTGTGTAAAAGCTATGATTATTCTTTTACTAACTTTATAATTTGTTCATTTACACGTAAAAAGTAAAGTCCAGCCGATAAGTGAGAGATATTGAGGGTGACGAGTGACGTGTGACAAGTGACAAGTGACAAGTGACATTTTCCGTAAATATCAAAAACCTCCACTCTGTTAATTGTCAATTGTTCCACCCCCTTGCCCCCGCCAGCGGGGGAGATTTTCAATTCTCCCGTCGTGGGGTTAGGATGAACAGTGAACGTGCTTGATGGAATATCATCAATACCTTGGTAAGTGTAGGTGGCTTTTACCTCCACCGGTTCTGATTCGCCATTTTCACAAACGGTAACAATTGTCCAGAAATATTCCATTCCATATTCAAAACCAAAAGTTTCTATGTACGGAGATGTTGGCCATGTAGTTGTGTTGTTGTCTCTTGAAACTTTGTATTCGATGGCATCTTCAACTTCAGTCCAAAAAATGACGGCAATTTTTTCGGAAAAGGTTACTTTTGGGTCTGTTACCGGCAAACAAGGTGGAGGAGGTTGAGGAATACATGATTCCTTTGAAATGCTTGCGGGGTTGGACTCTCCGCCTGTTTCACAAACCATTTTCACTATCCATGTGTGTTCCTGATTGGCATCAAATTCTTCATCGTTATAAGAAGTTTCAGTTACAACGGTGGCAATAAAATCTCCGTCTCTGTAAATATTATAAACAGGCTCAGTCTCACCCTCTTTGGAGCCTTTTATAGAGAAGTACATGGATGGAAAATCAGGAGTTTCGTCTAATGCTCTCCAATTATTATATTCATAAACATGCAAGGGAGCGCCGGCAGAAACTGTAGATAAAATGATACGATATTGATATTGCTCAGCTTTCGCTGTTTCATAAGTACCATAAATAGATATCCAATATTTTCCTGCTTCGGAAATTTCAAAAGGCTCAGGAAGCGTTACAGAAAGAACACCCTGAAATCCCCACTCATTAGGAGTTAAATAAGGATCTTCATAGATTTGAATCCCGGGTTTATTTCCGTTGTCTGTATATATTTCAATACCAATATAATTAGGTGGAACACCACCCATTTGAGTTAAATAAAAACCTCTGAAAGTAACTTCTTCTATAGACCACGTTACGCCTGAAGGAATATCAAAATCATCAGCAATAATTATACGTTCTTCATACCCCAACATCCACCTGCTTGACAGGTATCCTACGTTTGCCATGCCTGCGGTGTTGTTCCACAACATATCTGTACTTGTTATCGGAGGCATATCCCAGGTAATTACCGCTTTGCAATCTTCCGTATAGTCAACGGAGAGATTGGCAACAGAGTCGCAATTTTGTGTAAGTGCCGTGTTTACTAACAACAGCATTGAAAATAAAATAATAATAAAATTTTTCATAATGATTTGGTTTTATTTGTGGGGACTCCTAAAATTTAATTTTTGACATTTTAGTTTTCAAAAAGCAAGGAATCCATTACTACTTTATTGAAAAACTGTTAAAATATCGCCGCAAAACTATAAAAATATTTTATAGATCAATCATTTTTGAAATTTTTCATCTCTCTATATTTATATATATAGATAGATAGATACTATTTATAATTTATTAATGGGCAGAAGTATTAATCGTACAATTTGCTCATAGCGGCACATATTATAGACAAGATTTATCAGTCCAATAATGCCTTTTGCACAAGGATTATCGGTTGAAATCAGAATATTGTCAGGAGTCCACCAACCTGTAAATATATAACAAAAATCTGTCAGCGTTACTCCTATAGTAATAACTGTTCCCTCAGGATTGCAGGGAATACCGGTATCACCTCCTGAAACCTCACCAACCTCGGGCAAATCTGATAAAACGATAATATTGTAGATATTAGGCATAAAATTCGCAGTAAAAATGGAGTTATTAGTTACAATAAAGGTAAATATGGCGATTAAATCGCGGTTGCCGGTTACTTCAAATTCATAAGGATTCATATTGAGGAATAACATCTAATCCAACGTTATGCTGAATGCGGTTTTTAACTTTATCTGCCCCGTTTTTAATGACAACTTTGTGTTCAACCAATTGACGGTTAACCAAATCGCAAAAACGCATCATCGACAAATTTTCATTAACAGATTCTTCCACTTTTTTATCACTCAAACTATACCAAACTCCAAGAAGAAGCATCTTGAAAAGCAACAAACCACTGGCGGGTGGATTTTACAATACTTTTAGTAAAGCAATTTATTAATAAACAAATGCTTGCGCTATTGTTGAGGTTGATTAGCTGCTATTTTTTGGTTTCCTCAAACTATTTCTTAACCATTAAAATCCCACATTTGCTTTAAAGGTTATTCCATTAATTATCCATATTGGGTAAATATTGGTAGTTTTGTATTTAAAAGCTATTTGCAGATTTGGGTTTGTGGCAATAGGATCGGGTAATTTTATTGCAGCATCTGAAGTAGGGCCAATATCGGGCATAAAGAGTAATTCATGCCAATTAGTACCGTCAATAGTACAGGCAACTTCCACGTTATCTTTTGAGCCGTTAGGCATTCTGTAAGAGAAGAATAGCGCTATCTCTTTTTCTCCGGAGAAGTTAAGTTTTGGAGAAACAAACCAACATTCGGTTTCATTTCCTTGTTGAGGCTGAATGATTACGTTGCCGGGTGCTCCTGCGTAATAATCCCAGGTAGCCACTCCTTTAATTTGTTTTTGTGTCCATCCTTGTGAAAATGGATTTGTAAACATATCATAGTTTTTCAAAATCTTCTCTTTGGGCATTACTACCACATCTTTCACACTGCAAATGATGAGCTGTGGGGTATCGTCGTAAAATTTTGTTAATATGCCGGTTATACTCAGTGTTCCTTTAGGCATGGTATCTTTTGAAAATGAACAGTACGTGCTGATACGTGCATCTACGCCGTTTCCTGAACCCACATTGAATCTAATTCTGCGGCTAATTGTGGTACTGCTACCGGAAGGTTCAAAATATGTAGTCACACCGTCGGCGGCAACAAAATAACAGTTGGTTAGTTTTACTAAAGTATGGTAATCTTCGGGCAGATTAAAATCGCTTTGTTTAGTTATGATTTTCGGTGCGGGAGGCGTTTCAGGGTAACCTGAACGAAAGATGTGCTGGGTCTCAATAGTCAAAGGAATAAAATCCATTCCCCCGTTCGAGTTTACATAATACCCGATTTGATAGAACCCCGTGTTATTTCCACTCACGTAGTTCCCCAGATAAAGATCTTTTGCTTTCACAAAAATGCGCTGCCCAATGGGATATTTGTTATAGTACGAACTATTCGAGATACGAATGCAGAGTCCACCGGTAGAATCTTGAAAATATATCTCCCTATAGCTGCTGCCAAATTGATCGGTAGAGATCACAAGTCCGGTAATAATAATATCATCTTCAATTTTAGTAACCGGTTTCTCAACACTTAACGTGTGGTACTTTTGGAACTCGGCAATTGTCATATTTGCCTCTCCATCAAACACATATACCGGAACTATTTCGGGTTTGAAACATGAAGTCAACAAAACTCCAAGAATAATTACTAACAAGTTGGTTTTTTTAATCATTTTATTTAAAAATTTAAGGTTTAAAGTATTTATCATCTCATCATCTCATCATCTCATCATCTCATCATTTTCTTCGCATCTGTTTGTTCGCCATTAATAAAAAGCGAGTATTGGTACAATCCCGCAGGAAAACCCGATACATTTATGGTGGTATTATAAACGCCGGAATCTCTGAAATCTT
>Ga0123353_10000723_pt1 | contig 40284 bp, 35 predicted proteins | sample TergutLab28metaG_3_FD_92763 | JGI IMG/M metagenome (GOLD analysis project Ga0123353, IMG submission 92763) | Labiotermes labralis P3 segment gut microbial communities from Petit-Saut dam, French Guiana - Lab288 P3 | ecosystem: Host-associated > Arthropoda: Insects > Digestive system > Gut ... | reverse complement strand
GTGCCGGTGATCACAAAGGCGATCCACTTGGTGCGCACCACGTTGATGCCCGAATACTTCGCCACCTCGTAATCGCCGCCCAATGCGTAGCAGTTGCGGCCAAAGCTGGTAAAACGCAGCAAGCAGTATGTAAGGATCCCCAATGCAAGCATAATGAAAACAACGTTCGGTATGCCCAAAATGAGCTTCGTGTTGGCAATTCCTATAAACTCCTTGCTTCGGGTGGAAACGGGCGACGCGTTGGTGAGCTGCTGGGCGATTCCCTTCACCAGCATGCCCATGCCCAGGGTAATGATGAACGCCTCGGTCTTTTGATGCACGATCAGAAAGCCGTTGATAAAACCGACCACGCTGCCCGACAATATCGCAAGCACGATGGCCAGCCACATGTTCATGCCGCTGTTTAGCATCTGGATCGCCAGGATGCCGGACAGGGACATCACCGCCCCCACCGACAGATCGCAGCCGCGGCATATCACGGCAAATGTCACGCCGAAGGCGATGATCAGGTTGATCGAAGACGCCCTGAATATCTCGATCCAGTTGGCCACCGAATAGAATCTGGAATTGCTAAACAGCATCACGATCAGGATGAAGGCGATGGCAGCCACCGCCTTTTGCTTCGTGAGCAACCTTAGCGCTTGCCTGCCAAGCGTTTGCGCATTCGTGGTCTTTATCTCGCTTACCATATCATTACCCCCTATTGTGCCTGCGGTGATCCAGCCATATGGCCGTAACGAGGATGGCGCCCCTGAGCACCACCTGCATGTATGGCGAAACGCCCAGCAGGTTCATGCAGTTGGACATCAGGATCACCAGCATAACCCCCAGCACCGTGCGCAGCACGCTGCCCCTTCCGCCTTGCAGAGACGTGCCGCCGACGACGACGGCCAGGATCGCGTTCGTCTCAAAACCCTCGCCGATCATCGTCGCCGCCACGGTAGCGCGCGAAACCAGCACGATGGCGGCCAGCCCGGCCATAAAGCCGCAGATCGTATAGATCATCACCATGATGCGCTTGGTGGGCAGGCCGCTAAGCTCCGCCGCCACCATGTTGCCGCCGGTATAGCTCACCGACCTGCCCAGGAACGTCTTGGACTGGAAGACGCTGAGCACCAATAGGCACGCGAGGAAGATGATGAACGATATGGAAACGATGCCCACCGTTCCGGAGCCGATGGCCGTGAATACGGTGTACGGCGTGTGCAGATCTCGCATGTTCAGCGTATAACCGCCGATATACAGCAGCGTGATCGCGTTGATCACCGCGCTCATGCCGTAGGTGATGAACAGCGCCTTTGCCTGGATGTTGGCCCCCACCCCCACCAGCAGCGAGCCGTTGAGGCAACCTACCAGCGCGCCCAGTGTCAAACCCGCCATCAGCGCGCCCACCTGCCCAAGGGGGTCGATGAGCGACACCGTTACGATGCCTATCAGCGAAATGGTGCCCGCCACCGACAGATCGATGAAGCCGCCCAGGATCACAAACGTCATGCCCAGCGCCACCAGGCTCAGCGGGCCAAACTGACGCATGAGGTTGGTAAAGTTTTCGGATGTAAGAAATTTGGGCTCGACGATCACCGTGATGATGACGAGCAGCACAATGGCCACCAGCACGAGATAGTCCATCGCGAACTGCACAGGATTGAATTTTTTGGGCTGTGCCCCAGCAACCGTAGTCGTCGTCATGATTCTCTCCCCCCGTCATCCGATTGCGGCGTCCATGATGTCGTGCGCCGAATCCACTTCCGGATTGAATTCCCCGGTGATGCGCCCCTCGCATATCGTCAGCACACGGTTGCTCATGGACAGCACCTCGGGCAGCTCGGACGAGATCATGATAATCGAACCGCCGTTTTCCACAATTTTTTTGATGAGCAAGTAGATTTCGTACTTGGTGCCCACGTCGATGCCCCGCGTCGGCTCGTCCAGGATCAGGATATCGGGGTTGATCTCCAGCCAGCGCCCCATGATGCACTTTTGTTGGTTTCCGCCCGACAGGGACATGGCCTTCGTCTGCGGAGAAGGGGTCTTGATCGAAAGGTTCTTGATCTGCCTGGCGGCAATCTCCTTCTCTTTGCCGGCATTCACAAAGCCGTATTTCGAAATGCCTTTCAGGCTTGCCATCGCAATATTGGCCTGCACAGAAAAGGGCAGCACCAACCCTTCCAGCTTGCGGTCCTCGGGCACGAGGCCGATGCCCGCGCGCTTGCCGTCCAGCGGCTTTCTGATCCTTATGTTTTTGCCGCCTATCAGTATCTTGAGGTCCTTCGCCCTGTCCGCGCCGTAGATCGCCCGGATGATCTCCGTGCGGCCCGCGCCCACAAGGCCTACGAACCCAAGTATTTCGCCTTTTTTTAGCTCGAAGGAGATGTCCTTGAGCTTGCGCGTCTGAATGGTCTGCACCTGCATCAGCGTTTCGCCGACGCAGTGCGGCCGATCGGGGAACTCATTTTCGATCTCGCGCCCCACCATTTTGGTGATCATCTCGCTGCGGGTGATCTCGCCTATGGGCTTGGTGTCGATGATAAAGCCGTCGCGCATGATGGTTACGATGTCGCAAAGCTCAAATATCTCGTCCAGCTTGTGCGTGATGTAGATGATGGTGACGCCCATTTTGCGCAGGTCCGCGATGATCGCAAATAAACGCTTTAATTCGTCCGCGGTCAGGCTGCTGCTGGGCTCGTCCATGATGATCAGCTTGGAGTCGAACGACAGCGCCTTGGTGATCTCCACCATCTGCTTTTCCGCGGCGCTCAAGTCCCCCACCAGCCTGCGGGTGTCGATGGTGCTGCCGATGCTGTCCAGCAGCTCCCTGGCTTTTTTGTGGATATTGCGCATGCCCTTCATTTCGGCAAAGCGGCCGAGGAATATATTCTCGCCGACGGTCAGCGTGTTGACCAGATTGAATTCCTGATAAATGATGCTAAGGCCCCGGTTGATGGACTGGATGGGCGTGGTGTGCTCGATGGTTTGGCCGTCGAACACGATGGTCCCGGAGTCCTTGGTAAAGATGCCGGAAAGGATTTTCATCAGCGTCGATTTGCCCGCGCCGTTTTCCCCAACGATGCCGTGCACGCTTCCGCGGCTGCACTCGATGGAAACCTCGCTCAGCGCCTGCACCCCGGGGAACGCCTTGTTCACGCCCTCGATCGACAAGATGATGTTGCTATCATTATAATCCACGGGCTATCCCTCTTTTTTTTGATATGGCATAACTCAAAATTCCGAGCCGGCGCAGGGCCGGCTCGGAAAAGTGTGGCTGGTGCTTACCACTCAGGCCACGGCAGGGATTCGATGGTCTCCAGGGTAACGATGTCGTGCGGAATGAAGTTGATCTCTTCAACCGGTTCGCCGTCGAGCACGGCCCTGGCAAGCTGCATGGACTTGATGGCCATTTGGGTAAAGCTCTGGCCAATGCTCGCGGCCTGCCTGCCGTCCTTCACCTGCTGGAAGCCATTGGAGTTTCCGTCAACGCCCACGATGAACACGTCGGTACGGCCCGCGGCGGCAAACGCTTCGAGAACGCCGGTGGCGCCGTTATCCCAATGGACGAACACGCCTTCGATCTGGTCGCCGTACTTCACGATGAAGTCCTCGGCAATGGCCTGCGCTTCGTGGGTATTCCAGCCCGGGGGGTTCTGGGAATCGAGCACCACGATGCCGGTGCCTTCGATGCCAGCGCGGAAGCCGTCGCGGCGCTTGATCTGCGCGTCGTGGCCGGCCTGTCCGCCAACCTCAACGATGGTCGCGCCATCCGGGAAGGCTGCCAAGAACGCCGCGGCGGCCCTTTCGCCGGCCAGGAAATCGTCGCAGCCTACGAAGAAGTGGCGATACTGATGGGCATCTTCAGGGGCAATCGAGTCGGGAAGGTTCGAAGAGAACAAGCCCACGACCAGCCCCGCCTCTTTGGCTTCGGCCAGGCTCGGAAGGATCGCTTCGATGTCGCTGGGGTTCACAAAGATGACTTCGTAACCGTCAACGATGGCCGCCCGCACAGCCGCGATTTCATTCTGCACGTTGTTATTGCCCTCGAACGAGGTCACTTCGAAGCCGAGCTCGCCCATGTAGGTCTCAAACTGCAGCCTGGAAAACGCCTGCGACGGGTTAGAGAACGCCTGCGTGACAAACGCAGCCCTGGTGAGCTCAGCCGACGCCACGCCAACGCAGCCAATCAGCATCACTACCGCCATCACCATTACCAGAATTTTTTTCATTACCGAGGTCCTCCTCTTTCTTTTTTTATTCATAACCGGGGCTATATGCCCTGGTTTTGAATCAGTTGCATGTGCTGCGTCACCTCGCCGCGGCAGGTTAGGATCAGCCCTTCGATGCCGGAGGTCGCGCTCCGGTCGCACAGAATGATCGGCATGCTCTCGGGCATGGTGTAATAGGCCATCAGGCGCTCGATTTCGGGGATCAGCGGCTCCGACATCGCCTCGCCGCCAAAGATGATCGCTTCGGGATTGAGCAGCGCGGCGTGGTTGGACGCGATGGAAGCGAGGAGCGCAACCAGCGAATCGCGCTCGGCCGAATCCGTGATCTCCCAGACGTCGTCGGACATCGGCACGCCACAGGAAAAGCGGCCGAGCAGGGTCTCAAGGTAACCGCCGTGCTTTGTAAAATCCTCCGCGGGGGTCTTGCCCTGCAGGGGGGCCATGTAGCCGAGCTCGCCGGAGAAGCTGGCGGCGCCGCGGTACAGCCGCCCATTGATGATGATGCCGGAACCCAGGCCGTTGCCGATATAGATGTACACGATGTTGTCGAACCGGTCGCTCAGGTGGGTGTGGTAATAGCCCACGGCGGAGAGCTTGACGTCGTTGGCCATGCAGATGTCGGCCGGGTAACGCACCTCCAGCTGGCTTTGCAGCGGAAAGCCCTCCCACACTTCTATTTTGGGAATGCCCATCAGGCGGCCGTTGGGCAACACCACGCCGGGAACGCCCAAGCCAATGCACTTGACCTGCGCCTGCGCGCGCTCCGTCAGCGCGTCGATGGCCCGCACCGTGGTTTCGAAGGCGGATTCGGCGGTTCCGGTGTCGATGGGAAAGGTTTGCTCGTAGATCGTTTGCCCGATGATGTCGGCGATGCGGCCGACGTACTGGCCGCGGCTATAAAACAGCGCGATAAAGGAGCCCAGGTCGGGATTGGTTTTGTAGAGCATCGCCTTTCGGCCGACTTTGCCGGCGGCGAAACCCGCCTTCTGGATACGGCCGCCCTCTTCGAGCTCGTCGACGAGCTTGCTGACGGTGGGGAGACTGAGCCCGGTGCGCTTGGTGAGTTCGGGCTTGGTCAGCGGCCCCTCACGGTACAGGAGCTGCTCGACGGTGGCGGTGTTGACTTCCCGAAGCATCCCGGGTTTGCCGACATAGTTGCTCATGATGCGTTCGTCCTTCTATCCGGGCAAGTAAATTAATAAGGTTTATTAATTGTATACACGATGTAGAAGGCTTTGTCAACAGGTGATTTGTTTTTTTGTGCAAAATTATTTTGGCGCGCACATTTGAACGCGCTTCCCTTTCGAACGCAACGGCCGTTTGACCGGAACAAACGCAGATGCTATACTAAATTCTAGGACATGCTCTAGGGCGTGCCTCTCAATTCGAAAGGAGCCGATGGCATGCTCGACAGGCACAAAAGGATACTGGAGGAGCTGACCCGATCGCAAAAGCTCGAGGTGACGGCGCTCGCGGAAACGATCGGGGTCTCCCCCGTAACGATGCGCAAGGATTTGGACGCGCTGGAAAAGCGCGGCTTCATCAGGCGCGAGCATGGGTACGCCCTCGCCGGCTCCAGCGACGACCTGGGCAACCGGCTCGCCTTCCATTATCAGGAAAAACATCGCATCGCCACACTGGCGGCGGCAAGCGTCACCCCCGGCGAAACGGTGATGATCGAATCCGGATCCTGCTGCGCGCTGCTGGCGGAGGTCCTCGCAAAAACGGTGCGCGACGTAAAGATCATCACCAATTCCGCCTTTATCGCCGGCTATGTGCGGTCCGATCCGGGGGCGAAGGTCGCGCTGCTGGGCGGGGAGTATCAGCTGGAATCCCAGGTGATGGTGGGGCCGCTGGTGCGCCTGTGCGCCGAGCAATTCTATGTAGATAAGCTTTTTATCGGCACCGACGGGGTCACGGCGCACTACAGCTTTACCAACAGCGACATGATGCGCGCCGAAGCGGTGAAGGCCATGAGCCGCCAGGCAAGCAAAATCATGGTGCTGACGGAATCGCGAAAGTTCGCCGCCCACGGCGTCGTTCCCGTCGTGGCAGCCGAGGATGTGTATGCGGTGTACACCGACGAAAGCATACCGCCGGAAGTAGAAACGGATCTAACCGAGCGAGGGGTGTTGGTGTATAAAACAGCGCCCTAAATCGCCTGCTCCGTCCGCTCGATGATGTCGTCTTGCGTTTGCTTGCTAAGCACATTGAAAAACGCGCTGTAGCCGGCCACGCGCACGATCAAGTCCCGGTGTTTTTCCGGATGCTTCTGCGCGTCCAGCAGGGTCTGGCGGCTCACCACGTTGTACTGTACGTGGAACCCATTTAGGCGGTTAAAGAACGTACGGATCAGCAGGATCAGCTTTTTTCTGCTCTCTTCGGCGCCGAGCATCTGCGGGGTCACCTTTTGATTGAGCAGCACGCCGCCGGTGATCCTTTCCGTGGGCAGTTTGGCCACGGATTGGAACACGGCGGTGGGCCCCTTTGTGTCCATCCCGTGGGAGGGGGAGCATCCCTCGGCCAGCGGTTCCCCCGCCTTCCGGCCGTCGGGGGTGGCCGGCGTTCCCGCTCCCTGCGGTACGTTTGCGCTGATGGAAGACGTCCCCCCGTAATACACGCCGCCGATGGGGCCGCGCCCGTACCGGGTGTTGCGGTACTTCGAAAGCTCGTCCAGGTACACAGCGTAGGCTTGGCAAATCAGGCCGTCTACGCAATCGTCGTCGTTTCCGTACTTGGGCGCCGCCATCAGCCGTGCGCGGATGTACCCGCCACGCTCGCCGGCAAAGTTCGAACGCAGCGCCTCCCACAACTGCGCGGGGGTGAACGCTTTTTGCTCGAACACGCAGTGCTTGATAGCGGCCAAGCTGTCAGCGAGGTTTGCGATGCCCACCTGCAGATCGCTGATAAAATCGTACACCGCGCCCCCCTCCTTCAAGTTGAGGCCGCGCTCGATGCAGTCGTCGCACAGCGCGGAGCACAGAATATCGGCGGTGTCCTTTTCCAGCACGCTGTCCACGCTGGCGTCGATGATCACCGCATGGCGGGTAAACGCCCGGATGGTCTTGTCCCAGGCGAGCATCACCTCGTCAAAACCCGTCATATCGCGAAAGTGCCCGGTTCCCTCGCACACCCGGATGCCGCTTTCGAGGTCTATGCCGTCGTTCAGGGCGATCATCAGCGATTTGGGGAAGTTCAAAAAACTCATGCCGGTACAGCGGTACCCCCACTTGCCGGGCACCGCCACCTCCACGCAGCCGATGGCGCTGTAGTTGTACGCGTCCTCCTTCGAGACGCCCTTTGCGATGAAGGACGGGATGATGATCTCGTCGCTGTTGAAGGCCGGCATGCCGAAACCCAGGCGCACCACCTCGATGCATTCGGCCATAAAGCCGTCGGCGAGGCCCTTGTGATAGCGAACCGTGAGATTGGGCTGGGGCAAATGGGCCTGCGCCACGCTCTTGAGAATCAGGTGCGTCGTATCGTTCACCGCGTCCTGCCCATCGATGGTTTGCCCGGCCACGGTCACGTTTTGATACAGGGGGCTGCCGGCGGAAAACCGGGTGTGGGTCCAGGAGCGGATCTTGTTGACGGTATAGGTTTTGAGCCATAGGTTGGTGAGCAGCTCGGTGGCCCAGGCTTCGGTGATCGCGCCGGCGCGCAGATCCCGCACATAAAAAGGATTGAGGTACTGATCCATGCGCCCGTAGGACAGGGAATGCCCGTTGGACTCGATCTGCAGAATGAGGTGGATGAGCCAAACGGATTGGACGGCCTCCCAAAAGCTCCGCGCGGGCTCGAAGGGCACCCGCCCGAGGGCCGCGTGCATGGCGAGCAGTTCCCCGCGCCGCCCGGCGTCCTTCTCTTGCCGCGCCATCGCGAGGGCCAGCTCCGCGTAGCGCCCGGCAAACGCGGCCACCGCGTCGATCACGATCAGGATGGCCTGATAAAAATAGCTTTTGTGCAGGTTCCTGTAATCCGTCAGATCCAGCGCGGCCAGCTTCTCTTCGGCGCGCCGCCTGTAGTCCTTCAGGCCCTTGCGCAACACGCCCTCGTAGTGGACGGCCACGTGGGCGTCGCCGGAGGTAAGGTTGCCCTCGGCCTTGATGATGCCCAGGTCGTAGAACACCTTGCTCTGCTTCGGCATCGCCGCCAAGCCGCGGTCCTTGGTGGTATTGCGATACCAGAAGGGGGCGATGCCGCGCAGCGCCCGCTTGTTTTCTTCGGTGATAAAGAAGCGGTCCCCGTCGCGCTTGTCGAATTCGTCCAACTCTTCGAGGACCCAATCCATCGCGTATTCGGGAAAAATCGGGGCGCTCCGGTTGCCGGACGCCTGGTTGCCGGCGAGGAGGGTGTGCGGTTCGATGTAGATGCTCATCCCCTCCAGCACGTTCTTGAGCATCCACGCGCGCCGGAGCGCCAGGGGCTTGTCCATATGTTCTTTGTACGTATCGGTGGTGATGCGCGCGCGCTCCACACAAACCGTGGGCTGCGCGTTCACCAGCTCTTCCCGAAACGCCTGCATGCGCGGCGTGAGTGCGCCAAACCGATCCGTCATCGCCATTCCATCCTCCGAAAAAAGCAATCTTAAAAAAGCAATTCAGTGGCGCCCACGATGCCAAAATCGTCTCCAAGCTCCGCGCAGCGAAAGTACACGGGCTGGTCATTTTGGTTGTACGCGTCAAACAGCGCGCGCACGCGCCCAAACAGCTTCTCCCCCATCCCCACCAGGCCCCCGCCGAACACGTAGCAATTGATGTTGAGCATCACGTACAGATTAAAGAGCCAAACGGCCATGTACTGCGCCATTTGCTCCAATGCCTTTCGGGCCATGGCGTCGTTTTTTTCCCACGCTTCGTTTAGATGCACGGTGGTAATTTGCTCCGGTGTTCCCGCCAGCTCGGTCATCAGCGTTTGTTCCCCGGCCTGTATCCACTGCCGGATGTGCCTGACGATCATCCCGCCCGAGCACCAGCTCATCGCGCACCCCCTGTTGCCGCACCCGCATTCGATCCCTTGGCCGGGGGTTACGATCATGTGCCCGCTCTCCCCCGCCCACCCGTAGCGGCCGCGGAACAGCTTGTTGCCGATGATGATGCCCGAGGATATGCCCGTGCTCACGGGGCAGTACAGCATGTGGTCAAAGCCTCTGCCCGCGCCGTACTTGTGCTCCGCGAGGGCGCCGATGTGCCCGTCGTTGTCAAGCACCACGCGAACATTGCGCCCGAGCTTGGAGAGCATGTAGTCCCTTGCCGCAAAATCCTTGATGTTGGTGAGGTTGGAGGTCTTTACGATGTACCCCTTCTCAAAATGAATGTAGGAGGGCATGCCGATCCCGATGCCGCGCAGCGAATCGGCGGTGAGCCCCTGGGCCCGCAGCATCTCGTTGATGTTGCGTATCATTTCGTCAAAAAACTGTTCCGGCGTATGGTTCTTGTCGGAAGGCCGCCTGCGCTTGGTCACGAGGTTCCGCTCCGAATCGTACAAGCCGTAGGCCGTCTTTGTTCCGCCCACGTCGATGCCCAGCGCAAACTGTTCCACGGCGGACGCCCCTTTTCATTCCAATCTTTTTGTCCAAACTCCTCGCATATCATACCACAGATCGATGAAAAATCAAACAAGGATCTTCGAACGAAAGAAAAAAATCTTCATTAGCAATTTTTTCTGCGTGAAAGCAGCATAACAATCAGAGGATACCGCATAGGGCATCCTCTGCAATGATCGTTTTTGGATCAAAGACTCAGCCACAAAGCGGGGCAACGAACGCCGCTACACGCCATAGCCCGCATATTCATTTGTCGTGTCCCAAATCTCAAATGAAACCACCCTGCCGTCCGGATCGGACAACGCAAACCAAAGGTAATAATCGCCGACTTGGAACGCCATGATATGGCCGTCGTAGGGTTCGATCTCGCCCTCATGCAAAGGGTGGCCAAAAACTTCGATCAATTCTTCCCTGGTTAAATCCATGCGCTTTCCGTCTATGTAAAATACCCTGGGGTTATGAACGATAAAATTGGCCAGCGCGTTCGTTTCGGCAGGGAAAAAGAGCGTCATGTCGGGATACTCCGCAAAGATACCCCACCAAGAAGCCTCGCCGGGATTCGCGGGTTCGCCAAGGATATCCACCACCTCATCATAGGGCAAATCCATAAACCCCAGCACCGGCATTTCGTTAAAAAGCATGACGGGAAAATCGTCTTCACCCATCGCCGCCACACAACAAGAGACGGCCAACAGCACGATCAAAAAGCTTGTCATCATCTTTTTCAATCTAAGCACCCCTTCCCTTCATTGCGCATTGTAGCACGGCCGATGGCCGTTGTAAACGAAAAGGCAAGGAGGGGCCAAAAAATAGAACCCAAAGGTAGCAGAACGCTATTCCCCCAGCAGCAGCCCGATCAGCGTTTCGGCGTCCAGCCCGTGGATGTGGGCCGACACGTCGCCGAGGGGGGCCAGGGCGGCCGAGATGCCCTCCCGGGTTAGCTCGATGCCCGCCAGCGCCGCCTCCAGCGCCCCCGGATCGTCGGCAAAAAAATCGCCGCGCAGCGCAGCCTCCCGGAGCCTGCCGTCTTCCACCCACAAGAAGGCGGTTAGCCCGCCGCCCACAAAGCGAGCCTGCCGCCTTTGGTTGTAACGCGGGGACTCGCCCCAGTTCCACGCAAAGGTCGCGTATCGCTCCTCGCGCAGCGCCGCCACCTCGCTCAGCCAGCCGGGATCGGGGGCAAAGGCGGTCAGGGCGCCCTCCGCGCTCAAACGCTCCAGCAGGCGCGCCTGAAAATCTTCGATCGTCATGGGTTCGGGCAGCAGCCCGGCGATGTTCACCACCCGCGACCGCACCGACGGTATGCCCCGCACGGCCAGCTTGTCGGCCGGGGGGCACAGCACCCGCGTCATGGTGTCCAGATCCACGTCAAACAGCAGCGTGCCGTGGTGCAGCACCCGCCCGTCGCGCGTGTACTGCGCGTTGCCCGAGCACTTCCTGCCGTCTACGCACAGGTCGTTGCGGCCCGAAAGCTCCGCGCGCACGCCCAGCGCGTGCAGCGCGCCGAGCACCGGTCTTAAAAAGAACGCGAAATCAAAATGCCGCTCGGGCGCCTGGCCGGCGGTGCCGGTGATAAACGTAAAGTTCAGGTTGCCCAGATCGTGGTACACCGCGCCGCCGCCCGAAAGACGGCGCGTCAACGCGATGCCTTCCGCGCGCAGATGGCCGGCGTCCACCTCGGAGGCGGCGTCCTGGTGCCGCCCCACGATCACCGCGGACCGGTTCCGCCACAAGCCCAGCGCGGCTTCCCCGGCGGGCAAGGTATCGAACATCCGCTGCTCGAAGGCCAGGTTGTACGCGGAATCGGTGCTGTTTGTCGTAAAGTAAAGCATATACTACTACTTTCTCAAGGCTTTGTGTATCGCCTTTTTGTCGATGTCGAGGATGCTCTCGTGTATGATCTCCGAAACGGTGGGATGCGCGAAAATGATGTCCGCCAAATCTTCCGCCGTGGCCTCGAATTTCAGCACGCTCCCAAAGAGCGATATCATCTCCGTGGCGTTGGGCCCGGCCAGGTGCAATCCGAGGATGGCGCCGTCCGCGCTGTCGGCCACCACTTTGGAAAATCCGTCCCGCGCGCCCTCGATGAGCGATCTGCCGTTTGCCGATACCGGAAACAGCCCCGTCCGGATCGCATACCCCGCCTCTTCCGCCTGCGCCTGGGTGTAGCCCATGGAGGCCAGCTCCGGGCTGGTGTACACGCAATAGGGGATGATGCGCGCATCGAACTCCTTTCGCGCGCCCAAGAGGTTCTCCACCGCCACGACGCCCTGATGGGAGGCCGCGTGCGCGAGCTGCACCCCGCCCGTTACGTCGCCGATGGCGTAGATGCCCTCCACGTTTGTGCGGCACGTGGCATCCACGGGGATCGCGCCGCGGGCGTCCAGCGCGACGCCGGCCGCCTGCGCGTCCAGGCCGCCGGTAACCGGTTTTCTGCCGGTGGCGATCAGCGCTTTATCCGCCGATACGGATTGTTGCGCGCCGCCCTGCGTAAAGCGCGTCTCCACCCCCGCGCCGGTGTCCGTCACGGCGTCCACGCCGCAGGAAAGTCGAATATCCACGCCGTCTTTTTCCAGCACGCGGCGCATCAGCGCGGACTGATCCGCATCCATCGTGCCGAGCAACGCGGGAAGAAGTTCCAGCATCGTGACGCGCACGCCCATCCGCGCGAACGCTTGGGCGAATTCGCAGCCGATCACCCCGCCGCCGATGATCACCAGGCTTTGGGGCAGGCTGTCCAGCGCGAGCGCGTGATCGGAGTGGAGGATGCGCTTGCCGTCGCACCGCGCAAACGGCAGATCGCAGGGCTCGCTGCCCGTGGCGATGATCACGTTTTGCGCGGGGAGCGTCCTCTCGCCTTCCGCCGTCCGCACCGCCGCCTCGCCGCGGGACAAAAACCGCGCCTCCCCACGCAACACCGTTACGCCCGCCTTGTCCAGCAAAAACGCCACGCCTTTGCGGAGCTGATTTGCGACGGCGTCCTTGCGCTGCATGACCGCCGCAAAATCCAGCCGCGGCGGCGGGATCACGATGCCGAGCGCCGCAAAATCCTTTGCCTGGTGAAACAGATTCGCGCTGTGCAGGATCGCCTTGGTTGGGATGCAGCCGCGGTTGAGGCAGGCGCCGCCCAGCAGATCCTTTTCCACCAGCGTAACCCGCGCCCCCCGCTGTGCCGCCGCGATCGCGGCCACGTAGCCGCCCGGGCCTCCCCCTATGATCAGGATATCCATGTTGTCCTCCCCTTCGCGCAAATCTTTACAGGCCGAACGCATCCCGAATGCCCTGCATCCGGGCGAACGCGCCCTTGAGGTCGGCATACAGTCCTTTGTAGACCCGGTAGAGCTCGGCGTACAGCGCATGGTTGCCGGCGTCCGGCACGAACGCGTGCCGCTTGATTTTCACCACGCGCTCGATGGCCTCCTCAAAGCTCTTGAACAACCCGGCGCCCACGCCGGCCACGATGGCGTTTCCAAACGGTGCGCCCTCCGTTTCCTCGGGCAAGGATACCGGGCAGCCGGTTACATCCGCGATGATTTGCAGCCAGAGCGGGCTCTTTGCCACGCCGCCGGTGATCACCACATCGTCGATCTCGCCGCCCAGGTCACGGATCAGCATGATGTTGTCCAGGATGCAGAACGCGACGCCCTCCAGCGTGGCGCGCAGCATGTCGTTTGGGGTGGTGGCCGTGTCCATGCCGATGAACACGCCGCGCGCGTTCGCGTCGTTGTTGGGCGTGTAGTCGCCGTCCAGATAGGGCAAAAAAAGCACGCCGCGCGCCCCCGGCTTGGAGAGGGCCGCCTGGGCGTTGAGATACGTGTAGGCATCCTCCCCCGTCCGCTCCGCGAGGGCGGCCTCCGCCTGCCCGAAGGTATCGCGCATCCATTTGTAGCTCAGCCCGGTCGTGGACATCACCGTGATGACGGAGGTGAGCCCGGGGATGCAGTGCGGAAAGCAAATGATCGTCTCGTGGCAGATGGGGCGCTTGGCATTGGCGGCGATGTTGCCGCCCGATCCCGCCGACACGTAGCCCTGCCCCGCGCTGATGACGCCGGTGGTGATGGCCACGGGCGCGGCGTCGTCCGCGCCGCCGAATACGGGGGTGCCCTCCGCAAGGCCGGTCTCTTCCGCGGCCTGCTTGGTGACGCGGCCCATGACTTCGGTGGAGTCCACCAACCGGGGGAACAGGGAGCGGGGAAAGCCCGCCTTTTCGATGATCTCCTCGTCCCATTCGCGCGTTTTGCCGTTGTACGCGTTGTAAAACGCGGCCTGCGTGCGGTTAAACGCCCATTCGCCCGTGAGCTTGTGGTTCGTCCACGTCACCTCGCTGGCGATCACGTCCGCCCGGCCGAACACCTCCGGGTGATTCTTTTTCCACCAGTAGAGCTTTGGAAGGCCGCCATACATGCCGATGTGGTTGTAGTTCCTCTCCACCGCAAGCTCGCCGATCAAGCCCCGCACCTCGTCGAGCAGCCCCATGTGGCGCATGTCGTTGTAGTGAACGACATTGGTTACGGGCGTGCCGTCCCCTTGGGCGAGCAGCGTCATCACGGTAAATCCGCCCAGGCATACGCCCGCCACCTGCGCCGGATCCACGCCCTCGGCGAATCCGCGCTTTAAGATGCGCTTGGTGTATGCCCACCAGTCGTTTGGATCGTACTCGATGCAGTCCGGATTGCTCGTTTTGACAGGAAAAATTTCTTCCGTTTGCGTGGAGGCGATCCGGTTCTCCTTCGCATCCAGAAAAACCGCCTTGATGGTGGTCGTGCCCAAATCGATGCCGATGAGATACCGCTTCATACCATTTCCTCCCATTTCATACCATTTTCTCCCATTCCCTCCGTTCGTCATTTGCGGATGCGCGTGATTTGGAAATCGAATGCGTCCGCCACGTAGTAGTCATAGGAATGATCCAGGGGCAGCCCGTCTTGCCGCCTGGCGGTCTCTTCGACCAGCAGCAGGGAGGTGCCGACACAAACGCGCAGCCTTTGGGAGAGTATCCCCTCGGCGGCGCAAAGGTGGACGCGCGTATCGCAGGTCTCCACGCGCCAGCCCATGGTATGGCTCAAGGAGTTGGCGATTTCCGCGTACAGATCCTGATGATATTCGATCCGGCTCTTTACCAATACGTTCTGCGTGTAGATGGCGGGCGTTCCGTCCAGGGAGCGGACGCGCTCCACGAAGAGCAGGCGCTCCTCGGGCTCTACCTCAAGCCGCTCCGTGTATTCGTTGCCGGCATCGATCTCCTTGATCTTAAAATATTCCGTGGTCAGCACGTCGTAGCCGGAGATGAGCTCGGCGGCGCTCCCAAAGCTGGAAAGGTTGAGCACATACTTGGTGCGCTTTTTTAAGATGACCGTGCCCGAGCCCTGGATTCGCCGAATGTACTCTTCGGCCTGCAGCGCGTCCAATACGTTGCGCAACGCGGCGCGGCTCACCTCCAGCTTTTTGCACAGCTCCAGCTCGGGCAAAAGCTTGTCTCCAACCTGATACCGGGGGCCGTCGATCAGCTTTAAAACGGCGGCCTTTAAATTCATGTGCTGAACGTCTTTGTCGCTTTTCATAATGCCTCACATTCCTCGCTTTGCTGCATGCAATAACCCGCCTGCCCGACGATGGCCCGCGTGTCGCGCGCGATGGACAACTCCTCGTCGGTGGGGATCACCAGTACCTTGACGCGGCTGCCGCCGGCGGAGATTTCGCCCTCCGCGCCGCGCACGTTCTTGGCGGGATCCATCCGCACGCCCAAGAACTGCAGCCCCTCCACGATGCGCGCCCGGGCGCGGTGGTCGTTCTCGCCCACGCCCGCGGTGAACACGATGGCATCCAGCCCGCCCATGGCCGCCGCGTACGCGCCGATGTACTTTTTGACGCGGTAATCGTACACGTCCAGGGCGCGGCGGGCAGATGGGTCCCCGCCGTCGGCGGCGGCAACGATGTCGCGCATGTCGCTGGTGATGCCCGAGAGGCCCAGCAGGCCCGACTCTTTGTTGAGCACATCCATCGCGCCGCGGATGTCGATGTTCTCCTGCTTCATGATGTGCTGCAGGATCGCCGGATCCAAATCGCCGCAGCGCGTGCCCATCACCAGGCCCTCCAGCGGGGTCATGCCCATGCTGGTATCGACGGACCGGCCGCCCTTCACGGCGGTGACCGAAGCGCCGTTGCCCAGGTGACACACCACGATCTTCAGCTCCTCGGCCGGCCTGCCCAGCATTTGCGGCGCCAGGGCGGACACGAACCGGTGGCTGGTGCCGTGGAAGCCGTAGCGGCGGATCTTTAGCCGGGTGTAATAATCGTAGGGCAGCGCGTACAGGTACGCGCGCTCGGGCATGGTTTGGTGGAAGGCGGTGTCAAAGGCCGCCACCATGGGCACGCCCGGCATCACGGCCCGGCAGGCCTCGATGCCCATGATGTTGGCCGGGTTGTGCAGCGGCGCCAGCGGGATGCTTTCGCGGATCGCCGCCATCACGTCCTCGTCGATCAGCACCGACGCCTTGAACTTCTCGCCGCCGTGGGCCACGCGATGCCCCACCGCGGAAATTTCCGCCATGGAGCCGATCGGCCCGTACTCCGGATCGGTGAGGGCGGCCATCACCGCCTTGATGGCGCCCACATGGTTGGCGGCGCGCGCCTCCATAGAAAACGTGTTGCCCCCGGCCTTCTGCACCAGCAGCGTGCCCGGGATGCCGACGCGCTCCACCAGGCCCTTGGCCAGCACCAACTCGTTGCGCATAACGATCAACTGATACTTCAAGGAAGAGGATCCCGCGTTGATGACCAGTACGTTCATGCGCTCTCTCCCATCGATCGAAAATACGGGCGCATCGGCCCCGCTATATCATTTAATATATCATTTTCCGTTCGCATTGTCAACAATAATCAGCAGCATTGAACAAATTTGTAAACCAATCACATCTCGCCTTTTTCTAGTAAATTCATGCCATGGAAGGAGCTGGATTTTTATTTTCTTCACAACCTACCTCGCCATCTGAACCTTTTTATTGGAAGAAATAAATCAATTGTTGACAACAAAAAAGGCATATGCTACAATTGCGCTGAACAAATCGAGGCCAACAGAAGGAGTTGTAAGCAAAAATGAAGATGCCGGCCACGGTCATGCCCCTCATTTATGAGAAAATGCTTCTCATACGCAAATCGGAATTATGCATGCTCGAAACCTTTCAAAAGGGCGAAATCGTCGGGCACATGATCCCCGCCATTGGCCAGGAAGCGATACCCGCAACCATCACCACCCTGCTCGAAGACGGCGATTACCTGATCACCGGCCATCGCGGCGGCGGCTACTACATCGGCCGGGGCTGTGATTTTAACGCCATGTGGTGCGAGCTGTACGGGCGCTCCAACGGCTCCAACGCGGGCCGGGGCGGGCAGCTGCACCTGATGGACATCAGCCGCAACGCCATTACCGGCAACGCCGTGGTCGGCCAGCAATGGGGCATGGCGCCCGGCGTCGGCTTTGCCGCCCGCTATCACAAAACCAAGGGCGTGGTGGTAGGGGGCGAGGCCTCCACCAACCGCGGCACGTTCCACGAGGGGCTCAACATGTGCGCCGTGTTTAAGCTGCCGATGCTCTTTGTTGTGGAGTACAACGGCAAGATGATGTGGATGACCCACGACGAATTCCTGGCCTGCAAGCGCGTCGCAAGCCGCGCCGCCGGGTACGACATCCCCGGCAAAACCGTGGACGGCAACGACCCCTTCGAGATTTACGAGGCGGCCTCCGAGTACTTTGACCACATCGAAAAGGGCAACGGCCCCTGCCTGCTGGAGTGCCTTACCTCCAAGTGGACCGATACCGTGGGCAACGTGCGCGACTTCCCGGAAAATGTGGCGCGCATCAAGGAAAACGATCCGATCCCCCGTTTTGAGAAAAAGCTCCGCGAGCTCGGCGTGCTCACGGACGCGCTCATCAAGCAGATCAACGAGCGGGTGGACGAGAAGCTGGCCGCCGCCGTGGCGTTCGCCAAGAGCAGCCCCAAGCCGGACAAGTACGACGGCATCGACGCGATATTCAGCCAGAAGGTATAGCCCGGAAGGTATAAGAGGAGGGAAAAACAATGAAACAGATGAAGTACATAGACGCCCTTCGCGAAGGCCTTCGCGAGGAGATGCTGCGCGACGACAAAGTGTTTTTGTTTGGCGAATGCATCGCCGGGGAGCACGGCGGCGCGTTTGCCGTAACGAAGGGTTTTGACGACGAGTTCGGCACCGACCGCGTGATGCAGGCGCCGCTCTCGGAGGCCGCCATCGCCGGCGCGTGCGTGGGCGCGGCGGCCATGGGCATGCGCCCCGTGGGCGAGATCATGTTCGGCTCCCTGATGACCCTGATCGTAGACGAGATCCACAACCAGGCGGGCACGCTGCACTACCTTTCCGGCGGCAAGATCAAGTGCCCCATGGTGATGCGCACGTCCAACTGGATGCGGCTCATATCCGGCCCCCACCATTGCGGAAACATCGACGCCATGTGGATGAACTCCCCGGGCGTCAAGGCGGTTTCGCCCTCTTGCGCGGCCGACGCGAAGGGGCTGATCAAGGCCGCGATCCGCGACGACGACCCGGTGATCTTCCTGGAGTACTCGCCCCTGTACACCAAGGTGGGCGACGTGCCCGACGATCCGGATTACATCGTGCCCATCGGCAAGGCCGACATCAAGCGCGAGGGCAGCGACGTCACGGTGATTTGCTATGCCACGACGGTGCCCGACGCCCTGGAATCCGCGGCTGCATTCGAAGAGGAAGGCGTCAGCGTGGAGGTGCTTGATCTTCGCACCATCATCCCCTACGATAAAGAAGCCATCAAAAAATCCGTGGCCAAGACCGGGCGCGTGGTGATCGCCTACGAAGGCTACAAGACCGGCGGCGTCGGCGCGGAGATTTCCGCCTTTATCGCGGAGGAATGCCTCGAGGATCTGGCCGCGCCCATCGTCCGGGTCGCCTGCAAGGACGTTCCCAACCCCTCCAACGCCGTGCTGCTCGATGGCATCAAGGTGGACAAGGACAACATCGGCGACGCGATCCGCTCGGTTTTGGACTAAGAATACAACGGCGCTCTAGATAGGAGGTAACATGGCGGACATCATCGTAATGCCAAAGATGAATTTGAGCATGGAAGACGGCCTGCTGGGCCGCTGGTACGTTTCGGAGGGGCAGGCGGTGAACAAGGGCGACGCGCTGTGCTCCGTGGAAAACGAAAAGGAAGCGGGCGATGTGGAGAGCCTGTACAGCGGGGTGATCGCAAAGCGCATTGCCGAGGAGGGCGTCAAGTACAACGTCAACGACCCGCTCGGCGTCATCGCCCAGCCCGGGGAAGACATCGCGCCCGTTCTGGCGGAATTGGAAGCAAAAAGGGAAGCCGAGCGGGCGGAAAAGGCGGCCCAAGAGGCGGAGAAGGCCGCGCGACGGCAAGAGGTGAAGGTGCTCGAAAAGACGGTGATCTTGCCCAAGATCCGCAAGATACTGAAGGAAAAGGGCATCGGCGTGGAGGATATTTCCGCGGAGTTCGGCAACATCAAGATCACCGAAAAGGAGATCGCTGCCTACGAGAAGAAGTACGCCGCCTTCCGCCCCCGTGCAAACGACCGCGTGGAGCCCCTTTCCCCCATGATGCTCGCCATCTCGCGCAACATGAAGCGCAGCTGCGAGGTCACCGCGAGGCTGACCAACTTTATGGACGTCGATATGACGGACGCGATGGAGGCCCTCGCCACGCGAAAGGCCGCGGGCGAAAAGCTTTCCGTAACCGCCATGCTGATCAAGGCGGCCGCGGCCGCCCTGGGCGAGCACCCGGTGTGCAACGCCGTGTACGACGAGGCGAACGAGAAAATCATTTACCGCGCAGACATCAACGTCGGCTGCGCGATGCATGTGGAGAACGGATTGGTCGTGCCGGTGATACGCGGCGCCGATCAAAAAAATGTGCCGGAGATATCCAAAGAGATCCATGCCTTTTCCAAAGCGGTTCAGGAGGGCGGCCTGACCTTGGCGGACATGGAGGGAGGCACATTCACCGTTACGAGCGTGGGCATGCTGGACGTCACGTTTTTCACGCCCATCATCAACTACCCGCAAACCGCGATTCTCGGCGTCGGCGCCATTCAAACGCTGCCCCGGTACCTGGGCGAGGACTACACCAAGGTGCATCCCCGCAAGATCATGACCATCGGCGTCACCTACGACCACCGGGTGGTAAACGGGGCGCCCGCGGCGCTCTTCCTGCAAGCGGTGCGCAACGTGCTGCAAAACTGCGGCAAACTCTTTGACGCCTGAACGCCGCGGCCGGGAGCGATGATCCGTTCCCGGCCGCGTTTCATGGGCGAGGGTACTCATTAAAATAAAAAACGCGAGGATGAATGCGTATGGCGATGTTGGAGGATTTAAGAAGGCGCGTGCTGATCGCGGCCAAAAAGCTGCGCGAGTACGATTTGATCGTGATGGCCGGCGGCACGGTCGCCGCCAGGGATCCCCAGACGGGCCTGGTGGTGATCACGCCTTCGGGCATGGAGTACGACGAGCTGACCTTCGAGGACATGGTGGTCATCGATGGGGACCTGCGGAAGGTGGACGGCAAGCGCAAACAGTCGGTATGCTCGGATATGTTTATGGAGATTTTTAAGGCCCGGCCCGACATCGGCGCGGTGTGCCATTCCCATTCCCGGTACGCCACGGCGTTTGCCTGCTGCAATATGGAGATCCCGGTCATCACCACCACCCAGGGAAACCTTGTGGGCGGCCCCGTGCCCTGCACGCACTGGGTGCATCCCGACCCCCACGAGCCCGGCTACCTGAAGGATATTGTGGACACCATCGGCAAGGGTTTCGCGTGCAACCTGCGCAACCACGGGCCCGTGGTATGCGGCCGCACGGTGGAGGAAGCGATCGAGAACATCATCACCGTCGAGATCACGGCGGAAACCGCCTTTATCGCCCGGCGCCTGGGCGAGCCCTACATCCTGAGCGAATACGAGACCCGGCGCGCCTTTGAGTTCTGCAAGTCCGCGGTCGGGCAAAAATAATCTGAGATCATATTTGTTATCAAATCAGGAGGGAATACGATGGCTGCGAAAAAATACCCGGTGAAGATCACGGTGTACAAAAAATTCGACTGCCCTGAGCTCGAGGACTACACCACCGGCTGCAAGGCGGTGGAATTGGGCCAGGAATTCCTGGTGAAGGAAGACGGAAAGATGCCCGAGGGCTTTTGCACCTGGGCGTGGACCGACCTTTGGGGCGCGCTGACCACCCTTCGCTTCGGCGGCAACCTCACCTACAGCAAGACCGACGGCCTGTACTGGGGCTCCTGCTCGGACGGCCGCTCCCCCGTGGTATTTAAGATGGAACGCATCGAGGGCTAAGACGGGAGATGCATGGCCAATGAAACCTTTGAGCGCTTTGCCCCTGGGGCTCTATGAAAAGGCGATCTGTTTTTCCCTTGCCTGGGAAGAGAAGCTGTCCCTCACGAGGGACGCCGGATATGATTTTCTGGAAATCAACATCGACGGCGAAGAACCGCGGATCGGCAGGCTGTACGACAAAGAAGCCCCGAAAGATTTGATGCGGGCAAGCCTCAACACGGGCGTTCCCGTGCTGTCCATGGCGCTGACCGCCAACAGGAAGTACCCCTTGGGCAGCGAAGATGCACATACCAGGCAAAAGGGGATCGAGGTGATCCGGCGGGCGGTCGATTTCGCTTTGACGGCGGGCATCCGCATCATACAGCTCGCGCCCTACTGCGGGGGAAGCGAGGAGCCGTGCGCCCGGGCGAAGGATCGCCTCTACGCGTCCACCGAAGCGTGCGTCGCCTACGCGCAGGAGCACTGCGTAACGCTAACCTTTGAAGTGATCGACACGCAGATGATGCGCAGCATCGGGCAGATCATGCAGCTCGTTCGGGAGCTCGACTCCCCGTTTTTTCAGGCGTACGCGGATATCGGCAATCTGCACGCCATGGGCGTGGACGTGGCGAAGGATTTGCCGGCCGGCGGCCGGCATGTGCTGGGCGTGCACATCAAGGACAGCAGGCCCCTGGTGGTCAGGGACGTGCCCTACGGCGAGGGCATCGTGGATTTTGACAAGAGCTTCCGCACCCTCGCCGGCATGGCATACGGGGGCATCTTTGTGGCGGAGATGTGGTGCCACGAAGACGCCGCCTTCCACCCCTATCTCAACAAAGCGAACCGATTCATCAAGCGGGCGCTCGCGCTGTATTAACGCGCGGGCGCGGCAGCGGGGACCGGCAACGGGCAAGGAGGCGCGTAAAATTGCTATACAGGGAAATCGGCAAAACGGGGATCCAGGCGTCCGTGGTGGGGCTTGGGGCATGGGCGATGGGCGGAGGAGGATTTTGGGACGGCGCGGACGACGACCATGAGGCGGCAAGCGCCATACGCTTCGCCTTGGATCATGGGATCAACCTCATCGACACCGCGCCCGGCTACGGCGACGGCAAGAGCGAACGGCTCGTGGGAGAGGTTCTCTCCGGCTACGACCGCAGCAAGCTGGTGATTTCCACAAAGTGCGGCATCATCTGGTGGGGCAGCGAAGGCGGCTACATGCATACCGTAAACGGCGTGCGGTACTACCGCAATCTGGAGCCCCATTCTATACGCCACGAGGTCGAACAGAGCCTCAAGCGGCTGCGCGTGGATTACATCGACGTGCTGTTTACCCACTGGCCCTCCCTCGAAAGCTTCCCCACGCCCATCGAAAAAACGATGCGCTGCCTCCTGGCGCTGAAGGAAGAAGGGCTGATCAAGGCCATCGGCGCCTCCAACGTAGACCTGGATCAGATCAAAGAATACATGGACGCCGGGCAGCTAGATGTAACACAGCCGCCCTACAGCATGCTAAACCGGGGCATCGAAGGCGAATACACCGCCTACTGCATGGCAAACAACATCGGCCTCTTTGCCTATTCGCCGTTGGAGCAGGGCCTGCTCACCGGGAAAATCACCATGGACTATGTGCCCAAGGCGGGCACGTACCGGGCGGATTATCTAAGCTGGTATCAACCGCAAAACAGAAGACAGGTGCTCGACATGCTGGCGGGCTGGAGCGATCTCTCGCAAAAATACGAGGCCTCGCTGGCCCAGCTTGTGATCGCGTGGACCGTTGCGCAGCCCGGCGTTACCCATGCCCTGTGCGGCGCGAGAAAGCGCAGGCATGTGGAGGAAAACATAAAGGGAGGCGCCCTGCGCATCGCCCGGGAAGACCTTGCGCGCATGCGCGGGGACGTCGAGCGATTAAAACCGATATAGAAACCAATCTGGCGGCACGCGCTCCTGGATGGCGGAAAAAGGGGGCAGGTCTATTTGGAAGGGTATGTGCTCGAGCTTGAGCATATCGGCAAGACCTTTTCGGGGGAGAACGTGTTGCGCGACATCGACCTCCGGCTCAAAAAGGGGGAGGTGCACGCGCTGCTCGGAGAAAACGGCGCGGGCAAATCCACGCTGATCAAAATCATCTCCGGGTATCACCTGCCCGACGAGGGCGGCGTGATCCGCGTGCGGGGAAAAGAGGTGCGGCTCAAAAATCCAAAGGACGCCATCAACGCGTCCATCCACACCATCTATCAGGAGCTCACCCTGTGCCCGGACATGACGGTGGCGGAAAACATCGTGATGGATAAGCAGGACCGGTTCAAGGGCTTCACGCAAAAGAAGGGCGAGTTTCGCAAGATTGCCGTGGAGGCGATGCAAAAGCTTGGGCAGCCCGGGATCAAGCCGGATACGCTGGTACGGCGCCTGTCCATCGCGCAGCAGCAGGTTGTGGAGATCGCCAAGGCCATCACGGCCAACGCCAGCGTCATCCTGATGGACGAGCCGACCTCCTCCATCTCCCATCAGGATGCGCAGCAGCTGCTGCGGATCGTCCGCGGCCTGCGCGAGGACGGCGTCACCGTCATCTACATCTCGCACCGCCTCAACGAAATCAGCGAAATCGCCGACCGCGTCACCGTGCTGCGCGACGGCAACCTCGTGGGCACGATGGATCAAAAGGACGTAACCGACGAGAAGCTCATCAGCATGATGGTGGGCCGCGACATCACCAACGTGTTCCCCAAAAGGGAAGTGCCCCTGGGCGAGGTGGTGCTCCGATTGGACCGCATCTGTTGCAAGGGCGTGTTTTCCGATGTGTCCTTTGAGGTGCGAAAAGGGGAAATTGTAGGCATCGGGGGCCTGGTGGGGGCAAAGCGCACCGAGGTGCTGGAGACCATCTTTGGGCTGCGCCGCACGACGGGCGGAAAGATGTACGTAAACGGCGCGGAATATGCCCCCAAGAGCCCCGTGGACGCGATCCGCCGGAAGATCGCCTTTGTAACGGAAGACCGCAAGAAGTCCGGCCTGGTGCTGTGCCTGCCCGTGTACGAAAACCTGAGCATGCTCAACGCGCAAAAGAAATCGAGGATGGGCGTGATCGATTGGAAGGGCATGCGCGCCTTGGCGCGGCGCCAGAAGGAGGCGCTGAGCATCCGGCTTCACAGCATGGACCAGCTCATCCGCACGCTTTCGGGCGGAAACCAGCAAAAGGTGGCCCTGGGCAAGTGGATGGACTTTGACCCCGCCATATTGCTGTTCGACGAGCCGACGCGGGGCATCGACATCGGCGCAAAGGCCGAAATTCACACGATCATGGGCGAGTTGGCGGCGCGCGGGGTGGCGATCATCATGGTATCGTCCGAACTGCCCGAGCTCATCAGCGTCACCGACCACATCGTCGTCATGCGCGAAGGGGTGGTCACCGGCACGATGAAGCGGGGCGAGGCGACGCAGGAATCGGTCATGAGCTTGGCGACGTCATTTTCATAACGCGAGGAGAGGCACAGATGGAAACAAAGCTCAAAGCAAGAATAAGCGTCAAAGAACTGCTGATACGGTACAAAACCGTGCTCATTCTGGCGGTATTAATCACCGTGTTCACGGTTCTGAAGCCCATTTTCATCGATTCGCGAAACCTGCTCAACATGCTCAAGCAAACGAGTTTCGTGGCGGTCACGGCATTTGGCGCGACGTTCATCATCACCCTGGGCGGTTTGGATCTGTCAACGGGATCGACCGGCGCGGCCGTGGGCGTTCTGCTGGCCATGCTCCTGCGGGCGGGCGTTGCCATACCGCTGGCCCTGATAACCGTGATTGCGTTTGCGGCGACGCTCGGCTGGCTAAACGGCTTCATCTCCGTGAAGGGGAATATCGAGCCCTTCCTGGTAACGCTGGCAACCATGAACATCTACCGCGGCCTTGCGATGACGCTTTCGCGGGGCCGCCCCATCCCCATCGTGAACAAGGCCGTGACGAACGTGTTCGGCAACGGCACGGTGGCCGGCGTCCCCGCCCCCGTGATCATCATCGTACTGGCGTTCATGCTCACCTTTTACCTGTTTAAGCTAAGCAAGTTCGGCTTTTATGTGCGCTGCATCGGCGGCAACGTGGAGGCGGCGCGCGTGGCGGGCATCCCCGTGGGCAAGGTCAAGATCATCGCGTATGTGCTCAGCGCGCTGTACGCCTGCGTGGCCGGGCTGATCCTCGCCTCGCTGATGAACGCGGGCATGCCCGATTTGGGAAGCACCCTGGCCCTGGACGCCATCACGGCGGTGATCCTGGGCGGCACGGCGATCAGCGGCGGCTACGGCACCGTATGGGGCACGCTGGGCGGCACGCTGATCATGGGCACCCTCAACAACGGCCTGAGCCTCTTCGGCGCGCAAACGCACGAGCAAATTCTGGTGAAGGGCGTTGTGATCATCCTGGCGGTGCTGATGTCGAACTTGATGAAAAAGCAGTCGGAAAAGAGTTAGGGGAATCATACGCCACAAAAACGTTCTTAAGGCGGCAGCCTTAAAGATAAACAATCAAGGAGGAGAACAGGATGAAGAAGACCCGTATGCTCGCATTGCTTTTGGCGGTACTGCTCTTGTCGGTTGCGCCCGCGTCGGTGGTAGCGGAAAATCCGAACGTTCCCGACTACACCTACATCCTGCCGGACGGCACGGTATTCGACATGAACGCGTATTACAACGAAAAGGATCCGACGCTGGAAGCCGACGTGACCATCCGGCAAACCGGAGGCGCCGTGGGCGTGCCCGACCTGCCGACGACGCCCCTGCCCAAGGCCAACGAAAAATACACGATCGGCTTCTCGGTGTACTACACCGTGGACGAAGTGGGCGCGATGATACTCGATACGATGATAGCGGCCGCGGCGGAAGCCGGCGTGGAGCTGCTGGTGAACGACGCGAACTACGATCAGAACGCGCAAAACCAGGCGATTGAGCAATGGATTTTGCTGGGCGTGGACGGCGTGATCCTGTTCCCCTGTGATTTTCATGGCGTGAAAGAGGCGCTGGACAATCTCGCGGCGGCGAACATCCCTGTGGTAACCGGCAATCCGCCGCTGGCAGGCGCCGCGGACTCCATCTTCACCTTCGAGTGCGTGGAGCAGGGCTATCAGGCCGGGCAAATGCTGGTCGACTACCTCAACGCGCAGGGCACGCCCCTGGCAGGGACGGTCGTCTATCAAACGCTGCCCTTCGTGCATCCCAACGCGGTGACCCGCGCGATCGGCTTTGTCGACGCGTTCAAGGATTATCCGGATGTGAAAATCGTTGAGCTCACGGGCATCTCGCCCGAAGATCACTACGCGGCCTTCGAGGGCGCGCTGCTGGCCAACCCCGATATGATCGGCGCGTGGGGCCTGTACAGCTCGGCGACCATCGGCATGATGAACGCCAAACTGGCGGCCAGCAGCGATGTGCCGCTGACCTCCGTGGACAACGACAAGATCATCCTGATGGGCATCAAGGAAGGCAACATCATCGGTTCCTCGTGCTATTCCTCCGTTGCGCCCGCGTGGTGGACCATGAGCACGATGATCAACCTCTTAAACGGGGAGACCGTGCCCGGAACCTTGTACGGCGCGAATATAGCGGTGACGGCGGACAATGTGGACGCCATGTTCGAGCACTACTATCCCGGGCAGACGCTGGCGGGATACATGGGAACCGAATAGCAAAACGAGCAAAATCAACCGTAGGAATAGAGCGGGGGCGGTGCCGTGCATCTCCCCCCTCTCTTGTATGGAAGGCCCGCTACAGGAAAGGGGATGCAAAATGAGGGTTTTAGCCTTTGGCGCACATCCTGACGACATCGAGTTTAGGATGGCGGGAACACTTTTGAGGATGAAGAAGCGCGGCGACGAAATATTCCTGTGCGTCGCCACCAACGGCAACATCGGCTCCTATCAAAAAACCAAGGACGAGATCGCCGCGATCCGCAGGCAGGAGGCGCAAAACGCCGCCGATTTTATGGGGGCAAGCCTGATTTGGCTCAACGAGCCCGACGAGTTCCTTTTTGACAACGAGCCCACCAGGCTCAAATTTATCGAGGCGATCCGCCAGGCGAGGCCGGACATCATCTTTGCGCCGCCCCCGTACATGGACTACAATCAGGACCACGACATGACGGGCTACCTGGCCTTTGTGGCGCGCGTGCTTGCCGCGGTGAAGCTGATCGAGACCCAAAGCCCGGTGGTCGGCCACATACCGCCCATGTTCTACTGCACGCCGCACGGGCTATCGGACAAGTACAGCCCGCAATACTTTGTGGACATCACCGACACCTTTGCCGACAAGCTCAAGATGTTCCATTGCCATGCCTCCCAGCAGGGCTCCTGGTGCAAGGACGCGTTTGGCGTGGACTACGCGGAGGCCTTGGAGCGCGAAAACAAGTACTACGCGTCTATGTGCGGGACGCCCGGCGTAGAATACGTGGAAGCGTACAGCCTGTGCAAAAATTGGCCGATCATTGCCGGCGCGCACACGCTGCTGCCGTGACCGCGGCGGGATAAAGGGGAACCGCGATGTATGCATTGCCCGAAGGGTATTTTGACGAGGTAGCGTGGACCGATCCCGAGATCGCCCGCATCCTGCAAGGCGAGCGCCGCCGCCAGCACGAAAGCCTGGAGCTCAACTCGGGCGAAAACTACGTTTCCCCCGCGGTGCTCAAAGCGCTGGGCAGCCCGATGACGAACAAGTACGCGAGCGGCTACCCGGGCAGGCGCAATTTCCCCGCCTGCCAGTACATGGACATGGCCGAGAACCTTGCCATCGACCGGCTGAAGGCGCTCTTCGGCGCGGATCACGCCAACGTGCAATCCAATTGCGGCGGGGACACAAACATGGCGGTGTATTACGCGGCGCTGCAGCCCGGCGACACCGTGCTGGGCCCCAGCCTGCGCCAAGGCGGGCATATGTCGCACGGCAACCCCCGAAACTTCTCCGGCCGGTTCTACGCCTACGCCGAGTATGAGCTGGGCCGGCAGACGGAGCAGCTGGATTTCGACATCATCCGCGACGCGGCGCGCGAACACCGCCCCAAGCTCATCCTCGCCGGCTCGACATACTATCCGCGCGACATCGACTATCGACGCTTCCGGGAGATCGCCGACGAGGTGGGCGCCTATTTTCTCGCGGATATCGCGCAGTTCGCGGGGCTGATCGCGGGCGGGCAGATGAACAGCCCCGTGCCCTACGCGGATTTCGTGACCGGTTCCACCCACAAAACGCTGCGCGGCCCGCGCGGCGGCTTCATCTTATGCCCCGCCCGGCACGCGCGGCTGATCGACGAGGCGGCGTGGCCGGGCACGCAGGGCGGCCCGCAAATGCACACCATCGCGGCAAAGGCCGTGTGCTTCAAAGAGGCGATGCAGCCGCCATTCCGCGCGTATCAAGCGCAACTGGCGGCCAACGCGCGCGCATTCGCGGCGGCCATGCAAGAGGGCGGCGTCCGCATCGCCTCGGGCGGAACGGATTCACACCACGTCAACTTCGACGTCGCCGAGAAGGGCCGCACCGGCAACGAGATGTGCGAATTGCTCAACGGTTGCAACATCCACCCCTCGCGGTATCCGCTCCCGTTTGAGACGTTGCCCGCGGGGCAGTTCGGCGGGCTGCGCGCCGGGCTCTCGTGCCTGACGACGCGCGGCATGCGCGAGGCGCAGATGCAGGCGCTGGCGCGCTGCTTTCTGGACGCCATCCATGAGGGAGCGGCCGCGGCCGGCAGGATCCGCCGCCGCGTGACCGAACTGACGGAGGCGTTTCCTTTGTATTGATTTAGGCGCCCTTGCCCATCAGCTTTTGCTTGCGTAAAACACACCAATCTACATGCCCGCATTCGGGGCAAGCCATCCAGCGTACTTTGTGGTCGCCGGTGCTAAAGAATGCCCGCCTTAACGGCGGCTTGAAGACCGAGTCGCATTTGGGGCAAACAAACACATGATCTTTTAGATGAAAAGCTGAAATCAACAGACCGACGATTGCGACGGCTATATATACCGCAAGTCCCCACCAGATACGCGACGCTACGAGCCACGCCATGAACAGGAGCCCCAAAGTTGCCGCAATTCCTACGCCAACATAAACCATGGCCAGCTTTTTCCTGTTGCGAACCTTGTTCTTCTTTTCCATCATGATTTCTATGCCAAGGATTGTATTTGCCGGGAGAATGGCTTTGTCGCGGATGGTTTCTTGGATGGCATGTATCATTTCCAGCTGTTTCTGCCGCTCGTCCATTTCGCCGGCAAGCAGTTTCGCTTGCTCGTCCAGCAATAGCGTGAGGATTTTTCCCGACAGTTCACTCTCCAAGACGCTTTTGATGGAGTTTAGCGAGAGTCCAATTGCTTTGAGCGTGCAAATAAGCCGAAATGTGCGCAAATCATCGTCGTTGTAGATCCGCCTGCCGCCTTCGGTTAGGCCGGACGGATGCAAGATGCCCTTCGTATCATAAAACTGCACCGTCCGCACCGAAACATCGCACAATTTGGCCATCTCTCCGGTCGTGTAGTTTGGCATAGAAACCTCCTTTCGAGGGCCACGATACCACATCACGCAACGTCGCAAGCAATGGGTGACGTTAGGGGATTTTTCGTATACCGTAGGGGGATTTTATCGCAGGAGCCCGCGGAGCAAGGGATTGCGCATAAAGTATTCTTTGCCGACCCCTCTTTCGCCGAGCATGCGCGGGTTCTTGCTGCCCTTCTTGCCCTCGTTGTGGTAATCCGACCCGCCGGACAAAACGGACACGCGGTGCGCGTACAGCCGGCGCACCTCGGCCTCGACCTCATCGGCGGTCAATGCGCCGCTATAGCTGGTTTTATCGTAGGGATAGCTCGCCTCGATGCCGTCCAGCCCCGCCTGGATAAGGCGGTCGATGTAGCGCGCGCGCGATACCGGCCGGCCGGCCCACAGCGCCTCCTCGGGGATCAGGTAGGGATGGGCGAGGATGGCGATTCCGCCGGCTCCGTGGATGTTTTGAATGATCGCCGCCGGATGGGGCTTTTTGCGCCTCACGGCATACTTTTTTGTTTGATTCACCAAGCGCTTGGCGTCGCTCCATTCCTTGACGTATCCCTTTTGCGCGATGGTTTCAAAGATGTGCTTGCGCTGCACGGCATCTTCGTTCCGTTGCCCGTTCAGCAGAATGTCTTTCTCCCAATCGATCGCGATGCCGCCTTGCGCGAGAAGCCGGCACAGCTCCCGGTAGCCGTCTATCTTGCTGCGGCTGCTGTCTTGGCGTTCCCGCTCGAAGAACGGATGGGCACAATTGCATCCCAACGCCACGATGTGCACGTCGTCCACCATGGTATCGCACGAGAACTCGATGCCGCGCAACAGCGCGACGTTTTTGCGTTGGGCGTACGCCACCAGTTGTACGGTTTGACCGTCTGCCTCGATGGTCTCGGGCACAATGACGTCGTGATCGGTCACGGCCAGTATTTCGATGCCCGCTTCGGCCGCGTAGGCGATGATTTCCTCATAGGTATCGTTCCCGTCGGAATATTGGGTGTGGGTATGCAGGTCGCACGGAAACGTTGCCCGGTACATGGCGGTCGCACCCCCTTATCCGTTGGTATCAGGCCTTGTTTTCGGCGCCAAAGGTCCGAAGATGCTCTTTGGCCATCTCTTGGATGCGATGTTCCACATGGCCGTCCAATTTGAGCGGGTTTGTGTTGCCGGGGTTTTCGGACATGAACCCTCGAATTGCGTCCAGGTACGCCATCTTTAAGGCGGTGGATATGTTGATCTTGGACGCGCCCAGGCCGATCAGTTTTTTGAACACATCGGGCGCGAGCCCCGTTCCGCCGTGCACCACGAGCGGTTGCGCAACAGCCCGCCCGATCTGTTGGAGCCGCTCAAAATCAAGCTTGGGCTCCCCCTTGTACATGCCGTGCGCGGTGCCGATGGCGGGAGCGAACAGGCCGACGCCCGTTTGGGTTGTGAAGGTTATGGCGTCCTCGAGGGAGGCCAGATGAGCGTCTTTTTCGCAAACGGCGATGCCGTCTTCGACGCCGCCGATGGCGCCCAACTCCCCTTCGACGCTCACGCCCTTGCCCGCCGCGTAGGCCACCACCTCGCGCGTCTTGGCGATGTTTTCGGCCAAGGGAAGGTGGGAGGCGTCGATCATCACCGAAGGCCAGCCCGCGTCTATGCAGGCGCAGCAAAGATTTGCGTCCTTGCAATGATCCAGGTGCACCGACACGGGAACGGCCGCGTTGCCGGCGATGCTCCTTAAAAAGCCGATCGTGTGCAGGACGCCGATTTGCTTTACCGTGGCGGTGGAGGTTTGCAGAATCACGGGGGCGCGCATCTCTTCGCACGCTTGCACCACGGCCCGGGCCGTAAGCTCGTTTACGATGTTGAATGCGCCCACCGCATAGCCTTCGGCCGCGGCCTTGCGCAGCATCGCCTCGGTGTGTACCAGCGGCATATCGCACCTCCTTTGCGGGCAGGTATTGCATATGGCAAAACGAGCATATCACATTTTTCCGCCGCCATCAACAGCACCCTCGGCCTCGCCGGCGGCCTCGCCGGCGGCCCGCTCCAGCCGGAGCAGTTTCTCGCTGGTGAGGCTCTTGATGAGCTTTTTGGAAAGCGAGAGGTTGCCCAAGTCCGAGAGCATCTCCTCGCCCGGATAGGTGTGCTTGTACATGCCCGGGGGCAGGCCCATGATCTTTTTGAACGTGCGGATGAAATGGCTCAGGCTGTTGAACCCGGTGCTTTGGGCGATCTGCGAGAGCGTGTAGTGCGAAAACACCAGCAGCTCCTCGGCCTTGCGGACGCGGATCTCGGTCAGATAGTCGTTGATCGTCTTGCCGGTATCCTTCTTAAATATGCTGCAAATGTAGTTTTTATTGTACTTGATCTCATCGGCGAGGTCGCGCAGGGCGATGTCCCGCGCGAAGTGATTGCGAAGATACTCCACGGTTTTTTGCGTGATCTGTGAAAAGGCGCCGTCGCCGCCCTCCTCCATGGCCGGCTTGTCTTGAATGGCGTTGGCGAGCGAGTGGGGCGCGCTGAGGTAAAACAGCAACGAGAGCAGATAGCTGTTGCTCGCGTGGATGCTCAGCATGCTGATCGGGCTGTTGGCCGCGTCCAGAATGGCCTGCACCAGCTGCCTGTCAAAGGAGTGCGCCGTGAAGCGGGCCGGCACCGCGCGCAGCATGCGCTTGAGCACCCTGTCTTCGGTAAAAAACTTGATTTCCACGGCGTTCATCCCGTCCTTGCCCACGGTGCGGATGCCGTGCCTCGCGTTGGGGGGAATCAGGAGGAAGTCGTCGGTTTTCATTTGAAAAGCCGAGCCTTCCATCTCAAATTCGGCGGATCCCTTTTCGATCAGGATCAGGTTGTGGTGGTGCAGATGCGCGTGGGGTTTTACGCTGCAGTTCGCGTCGTAGCGGCTCTGGAGCACCCACAACAATTCCACGATGCCTTTGCGGTCCATGCGCGTTTTCCTCCTGTCTGCCGGATTGATTTTGCCGGAAGGCCGAATCGGATTTGAACTGAATATTTGTCAATCGCAAGGCAATTGACCGGTGTTAGGGAAAATCCATAACTGCTTGAAAATGCTTGACTTGCGGAATTGCATCGTATAGTATTGTATCACAAACAAGTGAAATATGCACAATCGAATACACTTTTTCCCACACCGATCCAACGACTATGAGGTAAGGAAATATGGAAACCAATATTTTGGAATTACGTAATATTGGCAAAACATTTTCCGGGGTGAACGTGCTTCGCAATATCGACTTAACGGTCAAGCGCGGCACGGTCCACGCCGTCATCGGCGAAAACGGGGCCGGGAAGTCTACGCTGATCAAAATCATCAGCGGCTGTTACCAGCCCGACGCCGGGGGCAGCATCCGGATCGACGGCGAGCATCGCCATTTCAAGTCCCCCCGCGACGCGCTGGACGCTTCGGTGTCCACCATTTACCAGGAACTTTTGCTGTGCCAGCAAATGACCGTGGCGGAGAACATTTGCCTGAACGTGCAGGGCAGGTTCAAGGGCGTCCACCAACAAAAGAAGGGGTACCGCAAATTCGCGGCGGAGATCCTCGCCCGGATCGGGCAGTCGGAGATCGACCCGGACGCGCAGGTCGGCAAGCTTTCCATCGCCAAGCAGCAGATCGTCGAAATCGCCCGGGCCCTGGCCAACGATTCCAAAATTCTGCTCATGGACGAGCCCACCTCGTCCATCGCGCAGCAAGACATCGACATGCTCTTTGCGCTGATCCGGCAGTTGCGCGAGCAGGGCGTCACCATCCTGTACATCTCCCACCGCCTCAGCGAGATCATGGAGCTTTCCGACCAGGTGACGGTGCTGCGCGACGGCGACCTGATCGACACCCTCGAAAGGGGCGCCTTCGACGTCGATCAGATCATCCACATGATGGTTGGCCGGCCCATCGAAAACGCGTACCCCAAGCGCGAGGCGCCCATCGGCGAGGTGGCGCTCCGCGTAAACGGCCTTGCGGGCGACAGGTTCCGCGATGTGAGCTTCGAGGTTCGCCGCGGGGAGATCTTGGGTATCTCCGGCCTGGTGGGCGCGGGGCGCACCGAGATTCTCGATTCGCTGTTCGGCTGCATTCCCATCCGCTCCGGCAGCGTCGAGCTGTTCGATCAACCGTATACCCCGACGACCCCGGCGAGCGCCATCGCCGCGGGGCTCGCCTATGTAACGGAGAACCGGCGCAAGACGGGGCTCGTGCTTTGCCGCCCCGTGGATGAGAATATCAATTTGATCGACCTTCGGCACACGCGGGGCTTGCGGCCCGTTCGGCGCAAGCGCTTTGCAAAAAACGCCGAAAAGTACAAAAACGAGCTGGACATCCGGCTCAACAGCGTCCGCCAGCTCACCAGCACGCTCTCGGGCGGCAACCAGCAAAAGACCGTTGTGGCCAAATGGCTTTTGACCGAACCGAAGGTGGTGTTCTTCGACGAGCCGACGCGGGGCATCGACGTGAAGGCAAAGGCCGGCATCTACGACTTGATCGGCGAGATGGTTGCCAGGCAGCTCGCCGTGGTGATGGTATCGAGCGAACTGCCCGAGCTGCTGAGCATATCCGACCGGATCGTGGTCATGTGCGAAGGCCGGCAAACCGCCACGCTCCACACCCGCGAAACCACCCAGGAAGAGATCATGCGCCATTCTATGCAGTAACTGACACACGGCGGCGCTTGACTGCCATGGTTCTGAAAGGAGACCGCAAATGAATGACCAAAAAACGTTAAAGCCAAACACGATCCTCAACGCGCTGATCAACGGGCGCCCGTACGTCATCCTTGCCGCTTTGGTCGTCATGTTCACCATCATTGCGCCCGACTTTATCAACCCCGTCAACCTGTTGAACCTGGTTAAGCGGCAGAGCTACATCGCCGTGGCGGCATTTACGGCCACCTTTGTCATCACCCTGGGCGGGCTGGACCTTTCCACCGGTTCGGTTTCCGCCCTGGTGGGCGTGTCCCTGGCCATGCTCCTGTCCAGGTCGTTCCTGGCAACCATGCCGGTCGGGCTCGCGCTGCCCCTCGCCATCCTCATTGCGCTCCTGATCGGCGCGGCCGCCGGGTTCATCAACGGCTTCATTTCCGTCAAGGGCCGGATCACCCCGTTCCTCGTTACGCTGGCAACCATGAACATCTACCGCTCCATTGCGATCGTTCTGGCCAGCAGCAAGGAGATCACCATTACCAATTCTCAGTTCGCGAGGATCTTTGCCACCGGAAAACTGTTCGGCGTGATCCCCACGCCGGTGGTCATCATGCTCTTTATGTTTGCCATCGCCTGGTACATGTTTGAGCGGAACAAATACGGCTATTATGTCAAGGCCATCGGCGGCAACGAGGAGGCCGCCACGGTATCGGGCATTCGCTCGGGGAAAATAAAGATCGCCACGTATACGATCAACGGCCTGTTCGCGGCGATGGCGGGGTTGATGCTGGCCGGGCTTTACACCAGCGGCTCTCCGTCCACGGGCTCGGATCTTGCCCTGGACTCCATCGCGGGCGTCATCCTGGGCGGCACGGCCATTTCCGGCGGAAACGGAAAGATTTGGGGCACGCTGGCCGGCATCTTGATCCTCGCGGTGATCATCAACGGCATGACGATGCTGGGCGCGATGTACGACATCCAGATTCTCGTCAAGGGCATCGTGATTATACTCGCGGTGCTGCTGGACAACGCCATCAACAGCCGCAAGCGGAACTAACCAATATTCAATAGGAACAGCAGGAAAGGAGCGTGTATTGGGCAGGATTTTTGTGGGACAGACCCTTGATTGCCAACCGAACATTTCGACCGGACACAGAGAAGCATTCAAAGAGCGAATCATTTAGAAGGAGGAATTGGGTCATGAAAAAACTGTTTGCCATCGTACTCGCCTTAACGATGCTAACGAGCATCGCAGCCTCGTCGGTTCTGGCCGAAGCACATTCTTCCGCGGTGGATTTCGTTTACAACACGCCCGCAGGCGCTCCGATCAACGTGGAGGAGTTTTTTGCGATCTACGGGCTGGAGGTCCAGTCGAGGATCACGATGACGGGCGGCGACGTCACCGTTTCCACCATCCCGAGCCATATGCCCGTGCCGAGCAGGGACTTCGTGCTGGGCCTGGCGATCCACAACACCTCCGACATCGTTGGCAAAACGATCTTCGAGCAGATGCAGAAGGCCTGCGACGAGCTCGGGATCAAGTACGAGCTCAATGACGCGGCGCTCGACCAGAACGTGCAAAATGCGGCGATCGAGCAATGGGTCGCCACCAAGAAGGTCGACGGCGTGATCGTATACCCGCGCAACTACTCGGCGGTGGGCCCGGCGCTGAACGAGCTCGCCGAGGCCGGCATCCCGACGCTGGTGGGCATCACGCCGCTGCAGGGCGCCGCGGACGCGCTCACCCTGATCCCCAACGAGGAGATGGGCAGGGCGTCGGCGGAGTACCTGATCGAGGGGCTCCTGGCCGCGGGCAAGGAACCGAAGGGCACCATCGTGTACGGCACGCTCAACATCGTCCACTCCAATGTTCCGGGGCGCGAATACGGCTTCTTCCAAGTGATGGAGCGGTACCCCGACATCAAGATCGTTAAGATTGACGGTACGGCCGTCGATGATTTCTTCGGCCAGATGGAAAGCATGCTGGTGAGCGACCGCGACAAGGAGATCATCGGCGCGTGGGGGCTGTACAGCGGCTCTATGCTCGGCATGTCGCAGGCGATCGTTACCAATGACCGCTCGGACATCATCATGGTGGGCATCGACTACGACCAGAAGGTGATGGCCGACATCAAGGAAGGCATGATCACCGCCACCATGGGCCACAGCCCCGTGATCGTAGGCTATTGGAACGTGTGCAACATGGTGAATATGCTCAACGGCGTAGAGATTCCCGCGGTTACCCGTGTGCCGTATGACATCATCACCAAGGACAATGTAGACGAAATGTACCTAAGCTACTTCCCCGGAGAGGGGACGCTCGAGGAGTACATGGGCGTTCGGTAAGGCTGCCGCCGCCCGCAAGCGCGTTTCGGTTTGCGGGGCGTCCAGGTACGGACGGTCGCCCGCAAGCGCCGCTTGCGGGCGATTCTTTTTCGAAACGTCCGAAACCTCAAAAACATCAATCGAGAGGTTGCAAGGAGGGAGGCTGCAGGGATGAAGATTGCTGCATGCAGTGCGATTTACAAAGATTTTTCGCTGGAAGAGGCGCTCGCCGGGATTGCGGATGCAGGCTATCGGTTCGTTGAGGTTGCCGCGATGCCCGGATGGTGTGAACACGTGGACCCTCACAAGCCGGAGACGGTCGACACCCTCAGGCGCTCGCTTGACAAAACGGGGCTTGCGCTCGTCGCGATTTCCGCGCATTGCGACTTGTTGGAGGCACAGCAGCGGGGGAAGCTGATGGACACGATCGCCCTCGCGCAAGCGCTCGGTTGCGGCTTCGTCGTCACCTCCCCCGGCGCGGGGGGCGACGACCGGCGGGCCGAAAGGATTCGCGCGCTCCGGGAGCTGGACGCGTGCTGCGGGCGCCACGGCGTGAAACTGGCCCTGGAACCCCACGGGGAGCTGGGCGGCGGCGCGTTGCTTAGCGAATTGATCGAAGCGGCCGGGACGGAGCATGTGTGTATCAATTATGATACGGCAAACGTCCTGTTTTTTATGGGGCTCGATCCGCTCAGCGACATCAAGGCCGCACAAGCCCGCCTTGCCCATGTGCACTTTAAGGACAAGCGCGGCCCCAAGGGTGTGTGGGATTTCCCGCCTGTGGGCCAGGGCGAGCTGGATTTCGGCAAGGTCATCGGCTGGCTGCGGGAGATCGGCTACGATGGCTGCATCAGCGTCGAAATCGAGTTCACGCCCGATGCGAAACATACCTATGCCCAGCTGAACGCCGCGGTGAAGGCGTCGCTGGATCATGTGAAAACGCTTTTGTGAAGTATATTTGATAGAAGGGAGGATTCTGAAATGAAGAATAGAGCCGCCTACTTGGTTGGGAAAAAACAATACGAAGTCAGGGACGCCCCCATGCCCGCAATCGCAAAGGATACCGACGTGCTGGTAAAAATGGAGTACGTGGGCGTCTGCGGCGCCGATCTGGACATGTGGGAAACGGGGCGTTACGGCATATTTGATGTGGATTACCCGCAGATCATCGGGCACGAGGCGTCGGGCGTGGTCGTGGAAGTCGGTAAGGCGGTTACCAACGTAAAGCCGGGCGACAAGGTCGCTATGGAGCCGGGGATCCCCTGCGGCGCGTGCCCGCGCTGCGTGGCGGGCGAATACAACCTTTGCCCGCACGTGGTGTTCAAGGGCGCGCCGCCGGTTACGGGCTGCAACCAAATGTACGTAATCCACCCGGCGCAGTGGTGCTTTGTGCTGCCCGAAGGGCTCGGGACCCGCGACGGCGCGCTGCTGGAGCCGCTGGCCGTCGGTATGCATGCGGCCAATCAAGGCGGCGTAAGCATGGGCGATACCGTTGTGATCTGCGGCGGCGGGACGATTGGCCTGTGCGCGCTCAATGCGTGCAAGGCAAAGGGCGCTGCGAAGATCATCGTGGTCGAGCAAAGCCCCGCGCGCATACAGGCCGCGCAGCAAATGGGCGCCACCGTGATTGATTTCTCCAAAGCCGACGTGGCCGAAAGGGTGATGGAACTCACCGGCGGCTGCGGCGCCGACGTGGTGATGGAGGCCAGCGGCAGCCCGAAGGCGTTCCTGCTGTGCCCGCGGCTGCTGCGCGCCGGCGGCACGGTGGCCTGCATCGGCCTGGGGCCCAAGCCGGTGATCGAAATCGATTACCAAACGGCAATTTATAAGGAAGCCACGTTCAAAACCGTTTGCCGGTACAGGCACGTATACCCCAGCTGCATCGCGGGCCTTGCCGCGGGGCTTTTGAGCACGAAGGGGATCATCACCCATGAATTCGGCTGCGAAAGCATCCAGGAAGCCTATGATTTCGCGTTTGGCAACAAGGACATCGCGATCAAAACCCTCGTAAAATACTAAAATTAGAATGTTGTGCCACGGCCGTGCAGGCCATCGAATCGACCTGCACGGCCGTGGCGACGCGCCGTGATTCGCCCAAAATAACGCGTCTATGGCGCACGCAACTTTTCTGCTACTTATCCGTCTAAAATATAGAAACACTCGAATATAGCGGAGGGTTCAGAATGAGACGCGCCATTATTCTATTCCTGATATTCTTGATTGCAATTCCCACCTGTCCTTTCGAAGGTTCCAGCGCAGCCGGTGAAGACAATCCGTTTATGCGCAAGATACCTTTGGTCGCAACCTTTGAAGGGCAAACCCATACAATCGGCATGGTTCAAGTTGGGGTATCAACCCTTGCCGAGATGGAAAAGATGCTGGAGGCTGTCGGTATTTTTGAAGGCCCTCACTCAAGCGGCGCTAATTTTGTGTACACAAAGACAAAGATGCGGACTGCGTATGGCGCCAATGAATCGGAAGATTTGTGCCTTGACCTTCAGTTCGATTCCAAAAGCTTTTTCTTTACGGAAAATGTGCTGACATCCGCGTATATCGGTTGCGCTAGATCGGAGTTTACGACCGCTGAAGGGTTTACCATGTCCATCTATGAAAATCCCAATGAAAACTGGTTTGATGAAATGGTTTCTGTCTATGGAACCGAATTTCGAACCGAGTCCGTTGCGGAGCCTAGTTTGGGTGGAACCCGATATTTCTACGATGGCATCATGTTTAGGGGAACATTTGGTTGGGAGGACTCTCCCGATCCCGTTGACATGACGGAATCCCTCAGTGGCGTTTTCTATAGCATCGGATATTGTCATTCCCAGGTTGAAGGGGCGCAAACGATTTTTGCCGCTACAGCGAAGATTGAAACGGATGACATTATGCGGCTTGCTATTTTCCCGACAGGTACATCCGAAGAGACGTATTATTTCGTTTTAAGGCAAGATGGTGTTCTTTTCTGCGCTATCGGTTCAAGGGAAGGTGATGAGATTGTGCAACCAAATTTTCTTAGGCGGATGGACAGCTCGATTGAAATGCTGCTAGTCGCATCAGATTTTCAATGTTTGATTGACTTATCCGATGAATTGGAAGCCAGTTGCTATAATTCCCTAAAGCACGAGTGGGAAGACTCATGGGATGTTGCTCTCTTGTACAACGGAAAAATCTATGAGATGAATTATTGGCACAACGATAATTCCGAAGCGTTTACAAATCTAGTCAACAAGATAATTGAACTGTCACCAATACCTGTCGATTTGCATGGCTGGGCATAGCCCAATACCACCGCCTTGAGATTGCTCCCTTAGTTTTTGGCAATTGCCATCCTCTTAGGCGAACAGAAACCATCGTTCCCATAGCGAGATTTCCACGCTACCAATGAAGCGTATATTTCAACCTAGCGCAGCGTAGAATCGCCTAAAATCACTCATTTCACCAAAAAGAAGGGCAATCGGAGGGCAAGACCTCATGAAATCGTTATATTTGATTAAAAGAAAAAGCGCTGAAAACCTAGTGTTTTCAACGCTTTCTGCGTGGTCGAGGTGACAGGATTTGAACCTGCGACCTTTTGGTCCCGAACCAAACGCGCTACCAAACTGCGCTACACCTCGCCAAATGGAGCCATTGAAGGGACTCGAACCCTTGACCTGCGGTTTACGAAACCGCTGCTCTGCCAGCTGAGCTACAATGGC
>Ga0123353_10000721_pt1 | contig 40360 bp, 38 predicted proteins | sample TergutLab28metaG_3_FD_92763 | JGI IMG/M metagenome (GOLD analysis project Ga0123353, IMG submission 92763) | Labiotermes labralis P3 segment gut microbial communities from Petit-Saut dam, French Guiana - Lab288 P3 | ecosystem: Host-associated > Arthropoda: Insects > Digestive system > Gut ... | reverse complement strand
CAGGGCATCACGGCACATTTGCTTCAAACATGGCAATCGGAGAATGTGACTTATTAGTCGCTGTAGGAACACGTTTTGACGATCGAATTACTGGCCGAACAGATAAATTTGCCCAAAACGCCAAAATTATTCATATTGATATCGATCCTACGTCTATTCGAAAAAACGTACCTGTTACATTGCCTATTGTAGGAGATTGTAAAAAAAGCTTAGAAACTTTAAATAAATTATCACAATCGGCAAGTGTATCCAAGCGAACATCGATATTAAAAAAATGGCAAGAACAAATTGATTCTTGGAAAATCCAAAATCCTTTGTCATATGTTCAAGGCTCGAAAAAAATTAAACCACAATTTGTGATTGAAACCTTGCATAAACTAACCAAAGGAGACGCGATTATTACAACAGAGGTGGGTCAAAATCAAATGTGGGCGGCTCAGTTCTATCCGTTTGAAAAACCAAATCACTTCATTACCTCAGGAGGTTTAGGCGTAATGGGATTTGGATTGCCCGCTGCAATGGGGGCACAAATAGCTCAACCCAATAAAACCGTTGTAAATATTGCTGGAGATGGAAGTATCCAAATGAACATTCAGGAATTAAGTACCCTAATGCAATATAAATTGCCCGTTAAAGTTGTAATTTTGAATAATGGATACTTGGGCATGGTTCGACAGTGGCAGCAATTATTTTATAACAAACGGTATTGTTCTACAAAGCTAGAATGTATTCCTGATTTTGTAAAATTAGCAGAAGCATATGGAGCAAAAGGATATCGGACGGCCTCGCCAAAAGAAGTGGAAAATACATTAAAACAAGGACTCAAAATAAAAGGCCCTGTATTGATGGAATTCATGATTGAGCCGGAAGAATGCGTATATCCGATGGTTCCTGCAGGAGCTGGCATTACAGAAATGCTGCTGACTTAACAATCCTATCTCTAAAAGAGGTTTTTTCAATGACAAAAATAACTGAAAATCGGCATGTACTAACCATGTTAGTTGAAAATCAACCGGGAGTCTTATCTCGTATCGTCGGATTATTTAGTGGTCGAGGATATAATATTGAAAGCTTATGTGTTGCTCCTAGTTTTGAAGAACATATTTCTCGAATTACGTTAGTTACGACAGGGACTACCCCTATTATCGAACAAATTATGAAGCAGCTCAGAAAACTCATCAATGTTGTGAAGGTGCGTGATGTCACTAGCCAGCCTTCTATCCAACGAGAAATGGCTTTAATTTGTGTGATTGCCAAGTCCGAAAATAGAGCGGAGATTTTGCGTATTGCAGATATCTTTCGTTGTAAAATTGTTGATGTGGGATCCGAACATTACACATTAGAAGCAGTAGGACACGAAGATAAATTAGAGGCTTTAATTTCCACTTTAAAACCAATGGGCATTCGAAAAATTGCAAGAACTGGACCTGTTGCCTTATTTCGCGAATCTGGCATTGGTAAAAAATAACTTTTGATTATTTCAGCATAAGGAAAAAAACATGGCTCAAATTAATTTTGGTGGAACGATTGAAGAAGTAACAACTTCTGAAGAATTTACACTAGAAAAAGCACAGGAAGTTTTGAAGAACGAGGTTATTACCATATTGGGATACGGCGTACAAGGCCCTGGTCAAGCATTAAATATGAAAGATAACGGTTTTGACGTCATTATTGGTCAACGTGAAGGCACAAAATCATGGGATAGGGCTATAAAAGACGGTTTTGTGCCTGGAAAGACTCTTTTTTCCATCGAAGAGGCTACAAAACGAGCAACTATCATTCAATATCTACTTTCCGATGCAGGCCAAGTAAAAATATGGCCTGTTATAAAAGAACATTTGAATGAGGGAGATGTGCTTTGTTTTTCCCATGGCTTTGGAATTGCATATAAAGATCAAACCCACATTATTCCGCCTGATAATATTGATGTGATTTTAGTAGCACCCAAAGGTTCAGGAACAACTGTTCGTAGAAACTTTTTAGCAGGCAGTGGAATTAATTCCAGCTACGCTATTTTTCAAGATTATACCGGTCGAGCAAAAGAACGAACACTGGCTCTTGGAATTGCAATTGGCTCTGGATATCTCTTTCCAACTACATTTGAAAAAGAAGTAACAAGTGATTTGTTTGGTGAGCGCGGTGTTCTTATGGGATGCTTGGCAGGTGTAATGGAAGCTCAATATAGTATTCTACGAAAACATGGACATTCTCCCAGTGAAGCATTTAACGAAACGGTAGAAGAATTAACTCAAAGTTTAATTCGCTTGGTGGATGAAAATGGAATGGATTGGATGTTTGCTAACTGTAGCACTACAGCACAGCGAGGTGCATTGGACTGGGCTCCTAAATTTAGAGATGCCACCCTTCCTGTCTTTGAAGAGCTTTTTGAAAGTGTTGTAAGCGGCAAAGAGGCCAAACGTACGCTTGAAAAAAATAGTCAGTCGGACTATCGGGAAAAACTAGAAGAAGAACTAAAAGTAGTTAGAGACATGGAGCTGTGGCAAGCAGGTGCTGCATCTCGTTCTTTACGACCAGAACGGCGAACTAAAAAGTAACAAAGGAAAACAAAAAATGAAACGCGTGGACATATACGATACGACCCTACGAGATGGAAGTCAGACAGAAGGAATTTCCTTTTCGGTAGAAGATAAAATACGCTTTACCCAACGATTAGACGAAATGGGTATTCCATACATCGAAGGCGGCTGGCCTGGATCAAATCCAAAAGACAAGGAATATTTTGAAAAAATTCAATATATTCCTTTAAAAAATGCCATAGTTACGGCATTTGGATCTACACGTCGGGCAAATTTGGTTGCAAATAAAGATGAAAACCTACGCGCTTTATTAGAAAGTAAAACAAAAGCTATTACCATTTTTGGAAAAACATGGGATTTACACATAGAAGAAATTATGGACAATACATTAGACGAAAATTTGCACATGATCGAAGATTCCATTCAACATTTAAAAAATCATGGAAAAATTGTTTTTTATGATGCGGAACATTTCTTTGACGGATATCAAAGCAATTCTAAATATGCGATTTCGACACTTCAAGCAGCCGTTAAAGGTGGCGCAAATGCTCTTGTTTTATGCGATACGAATGGGGGTAGTTTAGTTTCAGATATTTCAAAGATTACAAAAGAAATAAAAAAATTATTCCCGAATGTAGCGATTGGTATTCATACGCATAACGATATGGGCTTGGCTGTGGCAAATTCAATTGTTGCTGTGGAAATGGGTGCTACAATGATACAAGGAACAATGAATGGTTATGGAGAAAGGTGTGGAAATGCGGATTTAATCTCCCTATTACCCATTTTGCACTTTAAAATGAAAAAAGAAACCATTCCGGCAGAGAATTTTTCCAAATTAAAATCACTGTCTCTTTTTATTAGCGAAACTTCGAATATGCCTCCATTGCCAAACCATCCTTTTATAGGCCGAAATGCGTTTACACATAAAGGCGGTATTCATGTAAATGCGATTCAAAAAAATCCAAAAGCGTATGAACATATGGAGCCTGAACTGATTGGTAACCATCGTAGAGTCCTTGTATCAGATCTCGCTGGAAAAAGTAATATTCATTATAAAATTCAAGAATTGGGATTGTTATTAAATCCAGATTCGTTTGATACGAAAGATTTAGTTCGACAAATTAAACATTTGGAACAAGAAGGATATCAATTCGACGCTGCGGATGGATCCTTTAAAATTCTGGTGGAAAAAGCCTCTCGACAATTTACACCGCTATTTGAGCTAGAGTCGTTTCGAGTCACTATTGAAAAAAATGAAAATGCCCCCTGCTCTTCCCGTGCGAGTATAAAAATTCGGGTAGGAGAATCTACAGAAATGACGGCAGCGGAAGGAGATGGACCAGTAAGTGCGCTTGATAATGCGCTTCGAAAAGCATTGGCAAAATTTTATCCAAACTTAGATGAAATGCACTTAGTAGACTTTAAAGTACGTGTAATTGACGGATTGGTAGGCACAGCAGCAAAAGTTCGTGTGCTTATTGAGTCTGGTGATTCAGAAAACACATGGACAACAATTGGCGTATCAAACGACATTATTGAAGCCAGTTGGCAAGCACTAGCGGATAGCTTCCAATATAAATTGGCAAAAGATCAAAAAAAATAACTTTAGTAAAATTGATATAGCGTTTCGTGAAGTACTCGTTAGGAGAACAAAATGGATAACCGTATTTTTATTTTTGACACTACCTTAAGAGACGGAGAACAATGCCCTGGGGCAAGCATGAATACTGCTGAAAAAATTCGAGTGGCATTACAGCTTGAACGTTTAGGTGTGGATATGTTGGAAGCAGGTTTCCCTGCTGCATCTGAAGGAGACTTTGATGCAGTTCATCAAATTGCAAGTCGACTAACGACCTCAGGCGTGGCAGCACTTTGTCGCGCTGTAAAAAGCGATATTGACAAAGCGTGGAGAGCTATTTCTCATGCGAAAAAACCGAGAATTCATACTTTTCTGGCTACAAGCGATATTCATTTAAAATTTAAACTTCGCATGACACATGATCAGATGCTTGAAAAAGCAGTGGACGCTATAAAATATGCCAAAACTTTAACAAATGACGTAGAATTTTCCGCTGAAGATGGATCTCGCAGTAACCGTGATTTTTTGTGTAAAGTATTTGAAGCAACAATCAACGCGGGTGCGACAGTCGTAAACCTACCTGATACGGTGGGGTACGCATTACCATTAGAATATGCTGAACTCATTCAATATATCATACTGCATACACCTAACATTCATAAAGCAATTTTGAGTGTACATTGCCACAACGATTTAGGGTTGGCTACTGCGAATACGATTGCAGCAATTCGTGCTGGCGCTCGTCAGGCTGAGGTAACCATGAATGGACTTGGAGAACGGGCTGGAAATACATCGTTAGAAGAAGTTGTGATGACACTAAAAACTAGAGAAAATAGCTTAAATCTGACTACAAATATCAAAACAGAATTGATTTATCCGACCAGTCGTTTAGTAAGCATGACTACTGGAATGCGTGTTCAACCAAACAAAGCCATTGTGGGAGCAAATGCATTTGCTCATGAATCTGGCATTCACCAAGATGGTATTTTAAAAAATCCGCTGACTTATGAAATCATCAGTCCTGCCAGTGTAGGAATTACTTCGGCAAATACGTTGGTATTGGGAAAACATTCAGGGCGTCACGCATTACGAACACATTTACAAAAAATGGGATACGAAGTTTTAGATGAAGAACTGGATATTATTTTTGTAAAATTTAAAGAATTGGCAGATAGAAAAAAAGAAATTTTAGACGAAGATTTGGAATCTTTATTGCCAACTGGAGAATTCCAAACAAAAGACACCTTTTCATTGGACTACCTACATGTGTCAACTGGTACTACAGTATCTCCAATGGCAAGTGTAAAAATGATTGTTCGCGACGAAAATATTTCTGGTACAGGATATGGAAACGGACCAATTGATGCTGTTTTTAATGCGATTTCGGAATTAACCAATACAAAATCAAAATTAGAAAAATTTGAAATTAGTGCGCTGACAGGCGGAACAGATGCGCAGGGAGAAGTTAGTGTCAGAATCGCTCAAGACGATTTTTCTGCGCTAGGCAGAGGCGCAGACCCAGATATTATTACAGCAAGTGCTAAAGCTTATATTAATGCTTTAAATCGCCTGGAATATTTGATGACAAGACCAGAAAAAAAACTTCCTAATCCTGGAAGTAGCACATAATTTCTACATTGGAGCCCTTCCTATACTTGAAGGACTCCAATCAATTCTCGAAGGCTCTTTATTTTCTGATCAATTAAAAATCGTTCAATTCCCTCAAGAATTTCAATTGTAATATTTGGATTTACAAAATTGGCCATTCCTACCTGAATCGCACTAGCCCCAGCAATAATAAATTCTAAAGCATCCGTGGCGGTTTGGATGCCTCCGATACCAATAACTGGAACTCGAACCGTTTGAGCTACCTGCCATACCATACGAAGGGCTATCGGTTTAATTGCAGGACCAGATAGTCCCCCTGTAATATTTGCCAAAATAGGTTTTCGAGTATGAATATCAATTGCCATGCCCGTTAATGTATTAATTAAAGAAATTGAATCAGCTCCAGCATCTTCCACTGCTTTTGCAATTTCTCGAATATCTGTTACATTAGGCGACAATTTAACAATAAGCGGTTTCGATGTGCCTTTTCGAGTGGTCGAAACTACTTTATGCGCCTCTATCGGATCTACACCGAAAGCAACTCCTCCAGTTTTAACATTTGGACAAGAGATATTTACTTCAATTGCCGAAATTTCTGCTACAGCGTCCAATCGTTTTGCAAGAGTAGCGTAATCTTCAATAGAAGATCCATAAATATTTGCAACAACCGGCATCGAAAATTCTTTCAGCAAAGGAAGTTTTTCTTTCAAAAAAGCATCAATTCCTACATTTTCCAAACCAATTGCATTCAACATCCCACTAGGAGTTTCCACAATTCGTTGAGGCGGATTCCCCATATTGGGCATTAATGAAAGTCCTTTTAAGATAATTCCACCTAACCGGTTTAAATCTAAATAGGGAAAAAACTCCTTTCCATATCCAAAAGTTCCTGAAGCTGTTAATACTGGATTAGAAAGAGTTAATCCGCCCCCAATTGTAGTTGTTAAATCTACCATTATAATGTCCTTTATAATGTCGCTTGAATTAACATATCGGCAATTTTATTATATACTAATGTTGCTTTCGCATCAAAATAAGTATCTGTAAATACTTTTCCAATATTACTAGTTTCGGTCATCCGCACATCGAAAGGAATTTCTCCCAATAAAGGGATATTCATTTCTTTTGCCGTTTTGGCACCGCCATCTGCCCCAAATAAAAAAGCAACCTCATCACAATGAGGACATACATAGGCACCCATATTTTCCACAATGCCCATAATTTCCATGTTTACCGCTTGGCAAAAACGAATGGATTTACGGACATCCGCCAAAGCAATTTCTTGAGGAGTTGTTACAATGATCGCTTTTGCCATGGGAATATGTTGAATTACAGATAACGGTTCATCTCCAGTACCGGGAGGAGCATCGATAATCAAATAATCTAATTCACCCCAATATACATCACTAATAAATTGACGAATCGCTGAGTTTTTAATAGGTCCGCGCCATACAATGGCTTCATCTTTATCGGGCATAAGGGCTTCAATAGACACTGCCGTAAGATTCTCGGAATAAGATAGCGGTTTTAATTTTTTTTCAATTGTACTATCCAAATTTCCTGTAAGACCTAACATTCGAGGAATATCTGGCCCATGTAAATCTACATCCATAAGACCTACTTTATAGCCTTTATTTGATAACGTTACAGCAAGATTCACGGCTGTACTCGTTTTCCCGACACCACCCTTGCCACTCATTACCATAAAAACATGTTTTATTTTAGATAGAGCTGTTTCAATTTTATTTTCTTCAGTACAATTTTCTTTTAATTGACCACAGCTCTGACGTTTTTCTAGGTTACAAGACTCACAATTCCCCATAATTTTTAGGATCTCCTTTAACATCTACATTGCTTTGATAGCCCGCAAGATCTATTCCTATTCTTTTAAAGCCAATAACTTGAAGATCTTTAAGTATTTGTTTGCGGTAACGAATACTTTTTATCATATCAGACTCTTTTGAAAATTCAAGGCGAGCATTTCCTTCACAATTTAAGCGAATTCGATACTCTTCAAATCCAAATTGCGTCAAAAACTGCTCTGCAGTTTCTATTTGCTGCAATCGCTCTAAAGTAATAATCGTGTTGGTTTCAATGCGTGTTGCCCTACAAGACCGGGAAGGAAGATTCCATGAGGGAAGGCCAAGTTCTTTCGATAATAAACGGATTTCTGGTTTTACAAAACCAGAAGTTATTAAAGGTGCTTGGACATTCCACTCTTTGGCCGCTTTTCGACCTGGACGATCTTTTTTTATATCGCTAACCGTTTCTCCATGAAAAATAGAGTGAAATCCTATTTCTTTTTTCAGTTTTGTAAGCTTTTCAAATAATGAAAACTTACAAATATAACAACGTTCTTGTGTGTTTTTACAAAAATTTTGATTGGTCATGAGGTTTAACGGAATCTTTATATGACGTATGCCCAGATCTTGCGCAAGATCGGCTGCCATGATTTGATCTTCTTTTAGATAATGTGGGCCCATTGCGGTTACCGCAACAACTTGATCTTTCAATATTTTTTTTGAAATAGCCAACAAAAAGGCACTATCAACCCCTCCAGAAAAGGCAATAATCGCACTTCTTACTTTTTGAAGCTCTTTTTGTAAAATATTATATTTAGAATTCATTCTTTTTATATCCTTAATATCAATCAAATCATACCGATATCTATATTTTTATCAAGAAAAGTTTATAGAAGATATCTTGATAAAATAAATGGTTTTCTTTATGGTATAAGGGCGAAAACAAAGAGATGGATATACCAAAATGATTAAAAAACTTTTATTATGGATTCCTATATTCATTTTTTTGTTTTTACTGCAATCCTATTTCTGGGTTCCAACATACGACGATCAAACACGTTCATACCCTGCCCGACTCGAAGAATTTATTACTTATTCCATTGGCGATGCCAGCTTATTAAATCCGATTTTATCTTCTGATTCGGCTAGTAGTGAGATAGAAGCAAAAATTTTTGAAGGATTGTTGGATCGAGATCGAGATCTTTCTCTACGTCCTCGAATTGCAAAAAACTGGTCAATTACAGAAGAAGCTTTTTTTTATATTCCCACATTTTCCAATACAGATGATCCGAATTTAATTCTTCAAAAGATAAAAATGGCTGTTGAAAAACCTCAAAATTTTTCTGTAAAACTTCGAGAAGCATTATCAAAAATTACTCAAATTGAGCTTCTTCCTCCTCAAAAGAAATTATATCACCTTCCTTCTGATGTAAGTATTTTGATTTCTGAGCCTGCTCAGATTAAAATTGTATTATCTCAAATCGTTCCTTCTTTATTTGAAGATCTTACAGAGATCATGGGAAAAAATTATTTCAACACATTTTCTCCTTTATCATATGCTACCCTTCAAAAGGGGAAAATGACCCCTGCTGTATCCGATTTCATAATAGAAAAACTTCCCTCTACGCGCCATCATCCTATCATTACATTTGCATTGCGGAACGATGTGTATTTTCATGATGGTCATAAACTTACCTCTAAAGATGTGCTTTTTACATATGAAGCTATCATGAACCCCAAAAATTTATCTCCACGAATTGCAGATTTTGAACCCGTTTTATCTGTGACAGCCCCTCGTTCAGACATAGTGAAAGTAACATACAAACGATTATATTCTCCTGCAATAGAATCTTGGACCATGCGAATTTTACCAGAACATTTATTAAATAAAAAAGCTTTGCAAAAAGAAGCTATTTCTTTAGGTCGTGATCCAAATACATTTTCAATGCGAGATAGCCATTTTAATAAAGCACCTATTGGGTGCGGACCTTTTGTATTTGAAGAATGGAAGACAGATCAATATATTATTTTAAAATGTTTTAAACGCTATTGGGAAGGCGCTCCTCATTACAAACGTTTTATATGGCGTATTATTCCAGATTCTATAGCAGCAGAAATGGAATTCTTAGCTGGCACCCTGGATAACTATGCCGTTCAACCCCATCAATTACCTCGATTTGAAAACAATCAAGATTACCAAGCATTTTCTGGCACTGGTTTCGGATATAGCTTTATTGGATACAATATGCGGCGTCCTCCATTCGACGATATTCGTATCCGAACAGCATTAGGAATGGCGATTGATACGACTAAAATCCTAAATTTTGTTTTATATGGACAAGGAGAGCGAATTACCGGACCTTTTTTAAAACAAACCTCTTATTATAATCAAAAAATCAATCCGCTTTCTTATGACCCACAAAGTGCGTTGTTGCTTCTGGAAAAAGCTGGTTGGAAGAAAAACAAAAAAGGGATTTTAGAAAAAAATGGGGTCCCTTTATCATTTACATTGATTACCAATAGTGGAAATGACCTTCGAAAATCGATTCTTACAATTGTACAAGAGTCATGGCGAAAAATTGGTGTAGATGTCAAAACAGATTTGATTGAGTGGTCTGTTTTTGTTCAGGAGCGAATAAATAAATTAGATTTCGATGCAGTTGTTTTGGCATGGCAAATGTCGATTGAACCTGATTTATACCAAGTGTGGCATTCCAGCCAAACAAAACCTGGTCAATTAAATTTTATTGGATATCACAACCCCGAAGCAGATCGTTTAATTGTCAAAATTCGTGAAGAATACGATGAAAAAAAACGAATTTTATTGTGTCATCAACTTCACCAAGTGATTGCTCAAGATCAGCCTTATACCTTTTTATATGTTACCCGATGGACAGCTGTTTTAGATAAACGAATTGTGATATATCGTCAAAGCCAAGAAGGTGTATGGGAAATTCAAAAAATACAACCAACTAAAGCCGGTATTTATAACTTTGATTTTAATGAATGGATCAAGTTAGATAAAGCTCCAGTTTTCGCGATTTAACAAAAGGTTATTACATGTTGCGATTTGTTTCAAAAAATGTAATTGAAAAACTAATTACCCTCTTTTTTGTATCTGTACTTTCTTTTTTGATTATTCACTTGGCTCCCGGAAAGCCTAGTCAAATAGACCCATTAAATCCTAAATTTACAGCAGAAATAATTGAACGATTTCAAAAAGAATTTCATTTAGATAAGCCTTTACATGTTCAATATGCTTATTTTTATAAAGATTTACTTACGGGCAAAACAATTTCTTGGAAAGATAATGCACCTGTACTAACTAAAATTGGAGAGCGATTTTTAAATAGCTTGCCTTTATTTATTGTAGGAACACTTCTTACATGGACATTAGCCTTCCCAATCGGTATTACAGCAGCAATTCGTCGAGGAAAATTTTTTGACCGAGCCACAACTTTTTTATCGTATTTACTAATTTCGATCCCCGGATTTTTCTTTGCCTATATTTTGATTATTTTAGCAGTTACCTATTTAAAAGTCCCTATTCTGGGAATGTCTTCCTTTGGTGTTTCGTACGTTAATTTTTTACCGTGGCTAATGGATCACTTATGGCATTTAGTATTGCCTGCGCTTTTAAGTGCCACATCGGGAATTGCTGTTCTCTCTCGATATGTTCGAGGGCAAATGCTAGAAGTAATTCATCAAGACTATATTCGAACTGCTATTGCAAAAGGACTTTCTTTCGAAAAAATTTACTATCGGCATGCTTTAAAAAACACCTTGCTTCCTTTTATTACAATGTTTGGCCTATTATTGCCGGGATTAATTGGTGGTTCGGTTATTATTGAAACTATTTTTTCTTGGCCTGGGCTGGGTCGGTTAGCATACGAAGCAATTTTAAACCGTGATTATCCAGTAATTTTAACGATCAACTTTGTAAGTGCTGTTTTGGTTTTAGCAGGTACTTTTTTGGCTGATCTTTTATATGTGGCTGTAGATCCACGAATACGCTTATGAAAACACAAATGCCATCAACAAAAACAGAACAGCCCTATCAAGAAGCTTGGCAGGTTTTTAAACAAAATCGTCTTGCAGTAATCGGACTTGTTTTGTTTTTATTTTTCACCCTGGTTGCTCTAGCTGGCTTATGGACAACCTCCGGTAATACCCCAATTTGTGACCCTTCACTGGTACGACTAACAGAAAAACTACGTCCGCCACTATCTCAGGCAAATATACACTATCTAGCACCAGATGAATCACCTCCGTTTGGAAGATATTTATTAGGAACAGATGATTTGGGTCGAGACATTTTTTCTCGGATGCTACAAGGCGCATGGGTTTCATTGACTGTTGGTTTTGTAGCGGTAGGTATTGCTGTTTTTATTGGTGTGTGTATCGGAGGGCTCGCTGGTTATTTTGGATACAAACGTATCACATTAAAAACTTTAGCTATATTTACACTTTTACTCCTAGGATTGAGTATTGAATTTTTCTTCTCTTGGAAAATTGGAATTTTCTTTTTACTCGTTACAACATTTCTGATTTGTTATCCCACAAAAACAAAAAAAAATATAGTTACTTTTTTTTTAGAAAAATCCATTTGCTCTGTAGATACAATTTTAATGCGATTTGTAGACATTATGATGTGCTTTCCCAGCTTTTTTTTGATTTTAACCGTAGTGGCTCTTCTGCCTGCTAGTATTTATAATATCATGATCGTCATTGGCCTTACCAGTTGGATGGGAACTACACGATTTGTTCGAGCTGAATTTCTATCTCTTCGAGAACAAGATTTTGTATTGGCAGCTCGAGCATTGGGCGTAAAACACATCAAAATCATTTTTCGATATATGATACCAAATGCTATTGCGCCAGTCTTAATTTCTACAACAATTGGAATTGCAACAGCCATTTTAACAGAAGCGGGTCTTAGTTTTTTGGGATTCGGAGTTCCTCCTCCTCATGCAACATGGGGAAATATTCTTTCGGATGGGAAGCGATTTATCTTTGATGCACCCTGGATTACATTTGTGCCAGGTATTGCAATTTTGCTGGTGGTATTATCTTTTAATTTATTTGGTGAAGGGTTGCGAGACATAACGAATCCTCGTCTTCGAAGAAAAATTGGATCTGAATAAAATGAAAAAAGATCCCCTTATTTCAATTGACATTCAAGAATTAAAAATAAGCTTTTCCGATACCACCGGAAAACGATTGCCTATTTTAAATCGTATAGATTTGTTCGTTCGTGAAAAAGAAATCGTTGCTCTGGTAGGAGAATCAGGATCTGGCAAAACAGTAACGGCTCTTTCTATTCTCCAGTTATTAGAAAAAAATACCTCAGCTCAAATTTCTGGGCGTATTTTTTTTCAAAATAAAAACATTTTAAATGCTTCTATAAAAGAAATGGAATCTATTCGGGGAAATCAAATTTCTATGATTTTCCAAGAGCCATTAACAGCTTTAAATCCTTTGTTTACTATTGGCTATCAAATCACAGAAGCGATTACGACACATGAAAATATCTCAACTAAAAATGCACGCGCCAGAACGATTCAATTACTTCAAGATGTGGGATTTCCCGATGCTAGCGTGCGTTTTTCAGATTATCCACATCAGCTTTCTGGAGGACAACGACAGCGAGTTATGATTGCGATGGCACTTGCCTGTAATCCTTCCGTTTTAATTGCTGATGAACCTACAACTGCTTTGGATGTTACCATTCAGGCTCAAATTCTACGACTTTTGAAAGAACTACAACTCCAACGAAACCTATCAATTTTATATATTACCCATGATCTTTCATTGATTTCACAGTTAGCACATCGAGTATATGTAATGTATAGTGGTATTATTGTTGAAACTGGTTCTCCTTCCATATTATTCAAAAATCCATATCACCCATATACAATGGGCTTATTGGCTTCTTTGCCAAGTTTTGAAAAACGGGGGATTCCTTTATACAACATTCCGGGAGATGTACCAACGCCCTTGGATCGACCAAATGGTTGCCCTTTTTATCCACGATGTGAATATCATATTTCATCTTGTGAAATTCAACTTCCCAAAATGATTGATTATGGAAATGGGCATATGGCTAGATGTTCTGTATTGTTTGAAAGGAAAAAATCATCTCATGACAAATAATACGGCCCCTCTTCTGGAGCTTCAAAATGTATCTAAAATATATTTTCGACGTACTGGGATATTTTCGCAAAAAGAAAAAAAAATTCTGGCTGTGGATAATATTTCCATGCAGATACAAAAAGGGAAAACTGTAGGCTTGGTAGGAGAATCTGGTAGTGGAAAATCAACACTTGCTCGCATGATTCTTCGATTAATTGATACTACCCATGGCCATATCTTTTTTGATGGAAAAGAAATTACAAACGCCTCAGAAAAAGAATTAATTCCTTTTCGTCGAAAAATGCAAATTATTTTTCAAGATCCATTTGGTTCTTTAAATCCACGGATGACAATTGGAGAAACAATTACAGAAGGACTTAAAATTATCGGTCAAAAGAAAAAATCTGAACAACGAAAAGAATTACAACGTCTTTTAAATGCAGTTGGTCTATCTCTGAACATGGCAGAAAGATACCCACATGAATTTAGTGGCGGTCAACGCCAACGAGTGGGAATTGCTAGAGCACTAAGTGTTTCTCCTTCATTTATCATTTGTGATGAACCTGTTTCTGCGTTAGACGTTTCAATTCAAGCTCAAATTTTAAATTTATTAAAAAGTCTTCAAGAACGTTTAAATCTTACATATCTTTTTATTTCTCATAATCTTCAGGTAATTGGATACTTATGTGACGAAGTGTGGGTAATGTATAGAGGTCAGATTGTAGAGTGTGCTTCTGCTACAGATTTATTTACCCATGCAGCGCATCCCTATACTCAGCTAATGCTGAAAACTTCCACTCAATTTGAACAATTTAAAGAAAATTCAGGAAAACAAGAATCATACTTGCAAGAAAAAGGATGTGCTTTTACATCATTATGCGATCGAAAGACAGAAATCTGTAAATCTGGACGCCCACCTATAATTTTTATTTCATCGAATCATTATGTACAGTGCTACCATCCAAATTAATAAAAACATAAAAAAAGGGGGGAGAATGAAAAACCATTCCCCCCCCTCTTAAAAACATCATATGAATATAAATATTATCGTTTCGAGAATTGATACCGTGCACGAGCTGCTTTTTGGCCATATTTTTTACGTTCTTTCACTCGGGAATCTCGAGTCATAAGGCCTGCTTTTTTCAGCGCTGGACGAAGTTCTGGCTCCATAGAAGTTAACGCCTTTGCAATACCATGGCGAATAGCACCACTTTGCCCCTGAATACCTCCACCAGAGACAGTAACGATAATATCCACAGAGGCAAGCATATTCGTTACTTCTAAGGGTTGTTTTAATAAAGATTGAGCCGTTGCAATGGTAAAATACTCTTCCAATGGGCGACGATTAATTACAATTTTACCCGTGCCAGGTTTTATCCAAGTACGAGCAATTGAAGACTTTCTTTTTCCTGTGGCGTAGAAACTACCTTCCATGTATAAAAACCTCGTGGTATTCTTGTTTTAAAAAATTAATTCTTGGGGGCGTTGGGCTTCGTGCGGATGACTTTCGCCACTATATACCTTTAATTTTTTGTATAAGCCACTACCCAATCGATTTTTGGGAAGCATACCTTTTACTGCAAAACGAATAATATCTTCCGGACGCTTATCCATCAGTTTTTCAGCTGTAATTGACTTAATCCCCCCCATATATCCAGTATGACGGTAATATTTTTTCTGACTTAGCTTTCGACCCGTTAATTGAACTTTTTCTGCATTGATAACAACAATAAAATCTCCGGTATCGGCATGAGGAGTAAAATTAACGGCGTTTTTTCCGCGCAAGCGAGAAGCAATGTTAGAAGCCAGCCGACCTAATACCAAGTCGGTTGCATCCACAACATACCAATTTTGCGGATTATCGCTATTTTTTGCGTGACTTGTAAATTTTTTCACAGTGACCCTCTTTTTGATATTTATCCATAAACGAATTTTATTAAGCTAGTAAAATTCATTTGTTCTGTCAAGGGAAAACCCCTTTCATAAATCTTTGAGAAGGAGTTATATAATGTTCTTTAGTGTAATGCAAGGCTATTTTTCTGTTTTCAATACGTTTATTTTAGCGTATGTTATTGTTTTCAACAGACAGTAACGAAAATAAGGATGTCAAAGAAAAATGAAAACAACTAAAATTGGTTCAAGAGTCCGAAATTTAAGAGAAAAAGCTTCCCTAAGCAACCAAGAATTGGCTGCTCGGACAGGCTTATCAGAGAGCTTTTTGGAACAGCTACAGGAAAATGATGTGTATCCTTCATTAGGCCCTCTAATGAAGATTGCTCGGGCATTAAGCGTTCGTCTCGGAACCCTTGTAGATGATCATACAGGCCAAAACCCTTTAATTATTAAAAAAAATAAGAGAACAAAGGAAATTCAAACACATCATGGAAAAAATCACCCTACTGCATTAAATTTTTACTCTTTAGGACGTGGCAAAAGCGATCGTCACATGGAGCCTTTTTTCATTGAGATTTTTCCTGAATCCCAGACCTATAAAACTCTTTCAAGTCACGAAGGAGAAGAATTCATTGTGGTTGTATCTGGAGAAATTGAAATTGCCTACGCTCAAGAAATACATGTGTTAAAAGCTGGCGATAGTATTTATTACAATTCCATTGTGCCTCATAACGTAAGTTGTAAAGGCTCTGAACCGGCATCTATTTACGCTGTTTTATATATTCCAGAATAGGATATCATATGCATCCGTTGCGAGAAGTAACTTTAGGTCAATTATTAGATGAAGTAGTTGAAAAATTTCCAAATAATCCTGCTTTGGTTTATACCGATCGTGATTTCCGTCTTACATGGAAAGAATTAAACGACTCAGTAGATGAGCTTGCAAAAGGCTTGATGGCCATGGGAATTGAAAAAGGTGAAAAAATAGCAGTGTGGGCCACAAATGTCCCTCATTGGATTTTATTAATGTTTGCCACTGCACGAATTGGTGCGATTTTTCTAACTGTTAATACAGCCTATAAACGTGATGAATTAGAATACCTTTTAAAACAATCTGATACAGAAAACTTATTCATCATCGATGGATTTAGAGATTCTGACTATATTCAAATAGTGTACGATCTTATCCCTGAATTAAAGACACAACCTAGAGACTTTTTTGCCAGTAAAGATTTTCCGTATTTAAAACGAGTTTTCTTTCTTGGACAAGAAAAGCATCGTGGAATGTACTCAATCCCTGAAATTATCGCCATGAGTGCAATGACAACGCAAAAAGCATATGACGATCGAAAAGCCTCTGTGGATTCTCATGACGTTGTAAATATGCAATATACATCAGGAACAACCGGTTTCCCAAAAGGAGTAATGCTAACCCACTATAACTTAGGAAATAATGGATACTGGATTGGGGAATATCAACGTTTTACAGATAAAGATAAGATTTGTTTACCTGTCCCCATGTTTCATTGCTTTGGCTGTAGTTTAGGAATTATGGCCTCTTTAAATCATGGCTGCGCTATGGTTTTATTGGAACAATATAATCCTGTTGACGTAATGACAGCAATTGAAGTCGAAAAATGTACGGCTGTGTATGGGGTTCCTACTATGTTTATTGCAATAATGGAACATCCTTTATTTTCTAAATTTGATTTTTCCTCTTTGCGAACAGGTATTATGGCAGGCTCATTGTGTCCGATTACTACAATGGAAGCGGTTATTCAAAAAATGAACATGAAAGAGGTAACCATTGTTTTTGGTCTTACAGAAACGTCTCCGGGCATGACACAGACTCATTGGTCAGACGAAAACCTTATTAAACGAACTACAACCGTTGGAAAGCCTCTGCCTTATGTTGAAGTAACCATCAAAGATCCTGAAACGGGTGAAGTTTTGCCTCCGGGAGTACATGGAGAAATTTGCTGCCGTGGGTATAATGTAATGAAAGGGTATTATAAAATGCCGGAAGCCACGGCAAAAACTATTGATGCGGACAACTGGGCACATTCTGGAGATATTGGAGTTTTTGATGAAGATGGATATCTGATGGTAACTGGCCGCCTGAAAGATATGATTATACGGGGCGGAGAAAATATTTATCCTCGAGAAATTGAAGAATTTCTTTACAAAATGGAAGGCATTTCAGACGTTCAGGTGGTGGGCGTGGCTAGTCAAAAATATGGGGAACAAGTGGGTGCTTTTGTTATTTTAAAACAAGGTTTTGAATATAAACCAGAAGATATTCAGGATTTTTGTCGAGGACGCATTAGTCGATTTAAGGTGCCAAAATATATAGCTATTGTAGATTCTTTTCCGCTTACTACCAGCGGAAAAATTCAAAAATATAAATTACGAGAACTAGCAAAAGAACTTTGGCCAGATGCGTAACTAGGAACTATTCGCTTATCCTAAAATGTTCGCTGAACAGGAAACCCAAGATGTTCATAGGCTTTTTCAGAAGCTTTTCGACCTATAGAGGTTCGAAGAACCATCCCTTCCTTTAATAAATAAGGCTCTACTACATCTACCAATGTATCTGCTTCTTCCTGTAGTGTGGCAGCGATAGCATCAATACCGACAGGTCCACCCTTATAGAACTCAATGATCGTTTTTAAATATCGACGATCTAAATCCGTAAGCCCTTTCTCATCCACCCCTTCAAGAGATAAAGCCTCTTTCACAATTTGTTTAGAAATTTTACCCTTCCCTTTAACCTGAGCAAAATCTCTTACTCGACGAAGAAGCCGATTCACAATTCGTGGGGTTCCACGCGAACAAGCAGCTAACTCTAAAGCTCCATCAGGTTCGACTTCAACTTCCAATAATCTGGCTGATCGAGCAACAATACGAATTAAATCGTCGCAAGAATAAAAATCAAGTGCTCGGAAAATACCAAATCGATCTCGCAAAGGAGCAGATAAAAGACCCGCTCTGGTAGTTGCTCCAATTACTGTGAATCGCTTTAATTGAAATCGATGACTTCTGGCATGGACTCCTTTATCAAAAACCACATCAATTGCAAAATCTTCCATAGCCGAGTATAAAAATTCTTCTACAACTTTGGGAATGCGATGAATTTCATCAATAAACAATAAATCACCATACCCCAAATTGCTTAGCATACCAATCAAATCACCGGCTTTTTCCAACGCAGGTCCAGATGTATGGGTCAAATTTCCACCCATTTCACGTGCGATAATATGAGCCAAAGTGGTTTTGCCTAACCCTGGCGGACCATGAAACAACAAATGATCTAATGGTTCTTGTCGAGCATGGGCAGCAGAAATAGCAATTTCCAAAGCGGTTATCAGTTCAGGCTGACCAATATATTCTGCTAGCCGTTGAGGTCGTAAAGAAAGTATTTCGGGTTCTTGATCCACCATTTGATTTGTACCAGATAAAAGAACTTCTTTTTCAACTACATGGCGTGTTAATATATCATTTGTCATTTGAAAACACCTCTTCTCGATATACTTCTCCAAACAAATCTTCTGCTGTTATAATAGAAGAATTTCGCCTAAGCGCAGATTGAATCATTTGTTTTGCATCAGCTCGTTTATGACCTAACTGCTGAATAAGAACATCTAGCACTTGTTCTTCAATATTTTCATCCACGATAACAGTAATGGGTGGTTCTTCACGAATAAGAGCATATTTCTCCATTTTTCCATGAAGCGTGGCGATAATTTTATCAACAGTCCTGGTACCAATTCCCTTCAAGCTTTGAAGTGTTTTGGCGTCTTTCATTTCGATTGCGCGTGCAATTTTTGAAATGGGTAAAACAAGCGCCTTTACTGCTTTAACAACCCCTACATCTTCAACAGAAATGAATTTTTGAAAAAATTCTTTTTCAGCTTCTAGTGCAAAACCAATTAAAAGTGGCTTTGGCTGACGTTCAGTTTGATGATAATAAATAAAAAGAGAAAGTGGTTCGCCTTTTTTCCCGCTAATTTGGTTCATGACAAAAGCAGGCAATAAAATTTCATACCCAATAGATCCAACAAGAAGCAATACACGGTCTTCTTCTTTTTTAAGAATGCTTCCTTCAAGGTATCCAATCATGGTTTTCCTTACAAACTGAAAAAAATGCCTTTTTAGTTTCGAAATAGACCCAAAAGTGCCAGAGCCAATGCATCGGATGCATGATAAGGTGAAATGGGGGCATCGCTTTTCAAAAAATGCCTTACCGCTCTTTCTAATTGCAATTTACTAGCGCTTCCATTGCCCGTTAATACTTGTTTCGCAGAACGCACTGAGACTTCTATAGCTGTTATTTTTTTTTGACCAACAGCCAGAAGAACAACCCCAACTACTTTCCCTAGAGATAATCCAGATTTTGGATTTTCTTTAAGAACAAAGGCATCTTCAATTACCACTAAATCTGGAATTTCGGATTCGATCAAATGTACAATTTTAGAATAAATCAAATCTAATCTATCTGCTACAGATAAATTGGCTGGCGTAGTAATACATCCGTGAGTAAATGAATGAATTATATTTTTTTCCCCGGTTACGAATCCAATTCCTGTGGCCGCCAAACCAGGATCTATTCCCATTACTTTCAATATTTAAACTTCCAAAAAAGATCTAATGGGACATTGCATCCAAACGTTGTTTTGCGTTTGTAGCTTCAGGCGATTTTGGATATTCTTCAATAAGCGTTGTAAATAAAATTTTAGCCTTCTTCAAATCTCCCAATTGCTGAAAGGACATGCCCATTTTTAAAAGAGAAGCAGGTACTTTTGCTCCCTCTGGATACTGTTCAATCACCTGGCGATAGCTAGCAATGGCTTTATCATAATTTTTTTCACGATAATAAGTTTCACCAATCCAGAACCCTGCATTATTGGCTAATTTTGATTTTGGATATTTTTTTAAAAATTCGGAAAAACTCGTTCTGGCTATCGCATATTTTTCTGCCTCAAACTCAACACGCGCATCCTCATATGCTTGTTCCTCTGGAGAAAGCACTGATATGGCTGGCTGTTGGATTGAAGTTGTTTTTTTCGACGATGTGAGTGGGATTTCTCCTGCCAATGTTTCTGCCTTGACTACACCACTGCGAGTTTTATCAATAGGTACCGGATCGTTCCGATATACATCTGTATTTGTGGCATCTTCTGAACGAATCCCTTTTGTTGTAAGGATATTTTTTTGAAGAACAGCCACCTCTGATTCAAGCGCTTGAACCTTCTGTCGCAAGTCATCTGAAACGGTTCTTAGCTCCGCCAATTGTTCTCGTAAATATTGAATATCGGTTTGTTGCGCTACAATTTTTGAAGCCAAATCTACTTCTGCTACAGCTTGTAGCGGAACAAAAATTATTACTCCTACAAAAAGACTCACCCAAAAAGAAAACATATATTTTTTTTGCATACGTTGCATTTCTTTTTTTGCCTACGAATATTATTTAAGACTTCAAAAACTCATTTGCCCGCCTTATAAAGGCGGGCAAATGAGTTTTCATGCGTTTATCTCTGCAAGCAGAAACAAACTTGCATTCAACATATGACTTAGAAAAAACTTCTTAACGAACAATGTTGAATTTTGCACGACGGTTTTTAGCCCAAGCGGCTTCATTGTGACCAAGGTCCATCGGTTGTTCTTTGCCATAGCTGGTGGTGCTCATACGATCTTGAGAAATGCCTAAATCAACCATGTATTTCTTTGCAGCGTTAGCACGACGATCACCCAAAGCCATGTTGTATTCAGCGGTACCACGTTCGTCACAATGGCCTGCGATTTGGGTTCTGATAGACGGATTCGCTTTCATGTAACTAGCTTTGTACTTGAGAATTTCTCTTGCGACCGGAGTCAATGCGGAACTGTCATAGTCAAAGAAAATCATTTCATCGGTAAACCGGTTGTCTACAACAGGAGCCGGAGCCGGAGCTGGTGCTGAAGCCGGGGCAGCAACCACAGGTGCAACGGCAACAGGTTCATCGGTGGGGCAAGCACAACCCATCAGCATGAAACTTGGAATTAATAATACAACCAATAGCACTAAAAATTTCTTCATTTTTTTTCCTCCCTGAATTTAGGATATGAGCTAACATCATATCCTTCTATTTTGGTAAAAACCTCGGAGACCACGCCGGTTGTGTTCCCGGCATATCCAATAAAATTTGTTGATCCATTCCAAACAAAGTCATTGTATATATTTTAGGAATCCCTCCAGACCGTGTCGAAGAAAACGCAATCAAGCTCCCATCGGGAGACCATGCTGGATTCTCATTTTTTCCGGAGCCTTCAGTTAATTTCATAAGTGCTCCAGTTTGCACATCTACCACATATATGTCTATAACACTACCTGCGCCGGTTGTATAGGCAATTTTATCTCCTTTAGGTGACCAGGCTGGTTGCGTACTGTATCTGCCACTAAAAGAAACTCGTCGAACATTTCCTCCGTTTATATCGCACACATAAATTTGAGGAGATCCCCCTCGATCTGACACAAATGCTAATTGGGAACCATCAGGCGAAAACGTAGGTGAAGTATTAATTCCCCAACTATTAGTTATTCTTTTAATAATTTTTCCTTCTGCGGTCAATAGATAAATTTCAGAAGATCCTGTAAATGAGCAGCTAATCGCTAGCTCAGACTTTCCGGGAACCCATGCTGGATTGATATTAACACCCGAATATGATGCGATTTTTTGGCGTTTTCCAGATAAGTCTTGTACATATAAATCCGCACCTCCCTCTACAAAAGAAGTATATGCGAGTCTTTTTCCATCTGAGCACCAGGCAGGCGTTAAGTTAATTGCGCCATTACTTATAACTGCTTTTGGATTACTGCCATCAAAATCAGCTACATAAATATGTCTCACATTTCCTCTAGATGGAGATATAAACGCAATTTTACTACCAAACACACCATAGTTGCCTGTTAAATAGTATATAATTTCCGCACAAAATTGATGCACCATATTTCGCAATTCAGATGGGGATCCCTTATATTGTTTGAACAATACGACTTGACCTTTAAACACATCAAATAAACGCATATCCAGCTCCATCTGACCTCGCCAGCTGACTTTAACCTCCCCCGTAACTAAAAGTTCAGCCCCTACGGTAACCCAGTTTTGATAATTCATTTTCGCACCAGTAACATCATCTGTTGACGGATTCCATAAATAGGTAGATGGGTCAACAATTGCAAAAAGACGAGTAAAATCTAGTGCTTTTTTCAAAATATCCGTTCCTTCTATGGCAATCGATCCTTCTGTAGAAGATGATTTCCCAGAGGAAAATGTAGGGGCAGCCAAAGGTATTTTATTACCACCGCCAGGATTGGTTACATCTATATATGAATTTGTTTCAGCACTTGATGGCAATACAAAAAATAATACACACACAAGTAAAAAGAGTATTTGAATCAGTTTCTTTTTCATCCTTACGAATTCCTTTTTATTTCTTTATGTCTGAAATTCCTTCCGGTGTAAATCGCAAAAGAACAAGAATATATGATTTGTTTACTCCATCCGGATGTGCTGGGAAAGGGGCTGCTTTTAGTAGTGCTTTTTCCGTTGAAGTATCGAAGATATTATTGCCTGATTTGCGATCCATCCACATTTCTCCCAACTCTCCATTTGGGAGCACTTTAAATCGCATTTCCAAAATCAACTTTCTTCGCCCAATTAATTGATCCGAAACAACCCATTTCTGCTCAACACGTCTAGCAATCTCTAACCTATATAAATCTTCTAATGTTAATGGACGGCCATCACCGCCCCCTGTGTTAATACTTCGCCTTACACTAGATCCAACATTTTCATTTTGCCCATTTGTTTTTGTCGATTTTTTACTGGGCATATCATCAATTTCATCCAATGTACTCAGTATTCGATTTTTTTTCGGTGGCGGCGACAGGGTTTCGGTCACTTTAGGTGCCAGCGGAGTTTTTTCTATAGGCAATACTACTGTTTTCTCCTGTTGAATAGGTTCAGGAGGTGTTGCTGTTGGTGTATGTGTTTCCTCTTTTGTTAATTTCGCAGACAAGAAAGAACCCGTTAAAGAAACCATTTCTACAGAAATTGAACTTGGCACGTATGGAACATCTGGCTGAGAAAACCATAATCCCGAAAATATAAGGCTAATGGCAAGTAAAAAAACATGCGAACTAAAAGACACCCATAATATCCGTGTAAAAGTTTTATTTTTAGGATGTCTTGACATCAATTTCCACACCTGACAAAAACTACAATAAACGGGTCTGTTTTAAGATACGTTTTGTTTCGTTTTTTCTTCATAGGGAATGGTTACCATGCCTAAATTATCCACGCCCGCATTTTGAATCGCCACCATTGTTTGCACAACTGTTCCATAATCTACATGTCGATCTGCGCGTAAAAAAACACGCCGATCTTGTCGTAAAGATAAAATCCCTTTGAGTTTTTCCGTAAGATTTGCTTGCTCTATTGCAAAATCATTAATATAAATCGTACCGTTTCTTTCAATGGTAACTAGAAGATGTTCGGTTTCTGTGGCGGATAAGGATTTGGCTTCTGCGGTTGGAAGGTCTACTTCTACTCCTTGTGTCATCATCGGTGCGGCCACCATGAAAATAATTAATAACACCAACATAACATCTACAAATGGAGTCACATTGATTTCGGACATCAATCCGCTACGAGAACGACTTCGAGACATAAATTATCCCTCCATCCGCAATGACTCACGTTCAACAATATTTAAAAAATCAGCAGAAAAAGATTCCATCTCTGTTTCTATAGAACGAATACGACTTAAAAAATAATTATATGCAATAACCGCAGGAATTGCTACCGCCAGTCCTGCTGCTGTAGCAATAAGAGCTTCCGAAATTCCAGGAGCTACAACAGCTAAGTTCGCAGCCCCTTTTTGACCAATACTATGAAACGATTCCATAATTCCCCAAACCGTTCCAAAAAGGCCAATAAAAGGAGTAATATTCCCTGCTGTTGCCAAAAATGAAATCATTTGTGACAGTCGATCCAGCTGAGTTTCCATTTCACGGCGCAAAGCCCTTTTTACATTTTCAATCATTACCATTCGTGTCATCTTAGGATCTGCAGTTTCTCCGGCAGCAGGGGCTTTCCGAAGCTCCTTATAGCCTGCTCGATACATATGGGCGACAGGGCCAGCGTCAGGAGCAGATGCTCGATCAAAGGCGTCAGATAAATTACGAACTTGAAAAAAGTAATCCACAAAAGAAATAGAAAGATTGTGCGCCTGTTTTACGGAAAAATATTTTGTAATAATAATTGCCCAAGAGACCACTGAAAAAAAGAGCAATACCAAAAGAACCAATTGTATTACCCATCCTGCATTTAACATCATTGAAATAATGCCTTGCTCATTTCCCATCATCAGAATCCTTCATTTGTTGATTTAGAACGTGCTTTCTCAATTTAAATATTTAACTCTAAATATATGGGTAGACTGTTTAGGGTGTCAAGAAGTTGGCACTCCTTCACAGAATACACATAAAGTAAATAAAATTTAATACGCCCTTTTGTTCAAAGCTATACCTGCTCTAACTTGACATGTATTTTTAAAATTTGCTGTGCTATTTTTTTAAACTGAGTCGTTATATCTGAGACATAAAACCAGCTTTGAGACGTTTTTGCCAATTGCGCATCCAATTCGGGATGTGTTTTTAAGTATTCTTTCACAGATGTCGCAACTGCTTCAGAGGAATCTATAATATTTACTTTTTTCCCGATTTTTTGAGCTATCAATTCTTTCAAAACCGGATAATGCGTACACCCTAAAATAAGCGTATCAATTTGTTTTGACTTTAATGGCAATAAGTATTTTTTTACAATTGAAGCCGTTTCCGGTTTCGTTATCCATCCCTCCTCCACTAATGAGACTAATAAGGGACAGGCTTTGGAATAAATACGAGCATCTGGTGCGATTTTTTTCAACGTTTTTTCATATACGCCGCTTTTCACTGTACCACTTGTTCCAATAATACCAATAGAACGACTATGGCTTATCTGTGCTGCCGCTTGAGCCGCAGGAGAAATCACTTCAAAAACAGGCACTTGCGCCGCTTCTAAAATTTCTTCGGTTAATGCGCTAGAAGCCGTATTGCAAGCAACAATAATAATTTTGACTCCTTTTTCACGCAAAAAATAGATATTTTCTCGAATATATGCCTGAATGGTTTGCTGACTTTTTGTGCCGTATGGAGCTCTTGCTGAATCACCAAAATACACCAAATCATATGTAGGTAAACTTTTCATAATAGCTTTAGCTACGGTTAAACCACCAACACCAGAATCAAATAACCCTATCATTGTATATCCTCAGGAATTTTTTCATTTCGTTTTTTCATTTCAAAAATGACTTCTGCACGAATTTCTTTTTCGGTTGCATCTTTTTGCATGCCCAGACAAAACCCGGCCATGATTTGCCAATTTTGGATATCTACTAACACACTTTTAATATGTGGCCACTCTCGACACATTTTAGGTTTTACCGGATGAATATCACAACGTTTTCCTTTTTCAAACATACAATAGCCATCCGATCGTTGGCGCAAAACCCATCGGCTACCCGATAAAACACAATATTTTTCTACGAATGTTTTTGAATCGGTCTGAACATATTTGGCGATTTTTTGAATATCCTCGTCCGAAACATATGTTCCACCAAATCCATAACAACATTGTCCACATTCCTGGCAAATAAAAACAGGCCTACTCATAATGTTTTTTGGTCTTTTTGGTTTTTTATAAAATCAGTATATTATATTTTACGGCGATGTTCCATGGCTTGCTTAAGAGTTACTTGATCTATATATTTTAAATCTCCTCCAATGGGTACTCCTGAAGCAATACGCGAAATGATAATTACAGGAAATTTTTGGAATAGTTGATGCAAATAAGAAGCTGTTGCCTCTCCTTCTACATTTGTACCCAAGGCCAAAATAATTTCTTTAATGTTTTCATTTTGAAGACGATTTAATAATTCTCGCAGTCGAATGTCGTCTGGCCCAACTCCATTTATGGGAGACAAAACTCCAGATAAAACATGGTATACACCTTTAAATGCACCAGATCGTTCGATTGAAGCCATGTCGGCAGGCTGCTCCACAACACATAAAAGGCTTTTGTCTCGATTGGCGTCCTGACATATAGTACAATGTTTTTCATCGCTCCATGAAAAACATTTTTCGCATAATTGAATTTTTTTCTTTATTTCTAAAATACTAGCCGACAAAGCTTCCGCTTCCGCGACAGGCGTCTTCAAAATATGCAATGCCAGTCGTTCCGCTGTTTTTTCCCCAATACCTGGAAGCTGTGAAATTTGCTTTACAAGCCGTAATAAAGATGTTGGATAATGCGCCACGAAATCTTCTTTTCTAAAAAAGTCCTGGTATTTTCATACCGCTAGTTAATTTTTCCATTTCCACATTTGATTTTTTTTGTACTGTTTTTAGTGCTTCATTTACAGCTGCAACAATTAAATCTTCTAGCATTTCTATATCGTTCGGGTCCACTACTTCTTTTTGAATACGAATTGACTTAATTTGAAGTCGACCATTTACAATAACCTTTACCATACCACCGCCAGAAGAAATTTCTATTGCTTGATCTGCTAATTCTTCTTGCACCTTTAACATTTTAGCCTGCATTTGTTGCGCTTGCTTCATGAAGTTTTTCATAATTATTCTTCTTCTCCTATAAGAATCGGACTGGTAATTTCTCCCTTAAAAAGACGGATGGCTTCTTTTAGAATTGGATGATTTAAAATCTCTTCTTTAAGAGCATCATCATGTTGTCGTTTTTTCTTTTTATCATCGGCTGTCTCTACTTTCGAAATGAAGACAACCTCCACAGATTGCTCAAAAAACTCAGATGAAAAACGATCTAATTCTTTTTTATGTTTTTGAAGTTGCTCTAAACCGAATTCGCTACCACCAATAACGAGCTTTAGTTGGCCCTCTTGAAGATCTTCAACCATAGCATCAGCCTTCATTAAAACACCTGCTAACATTGGATTTTTATCGGATAAAAGAGAAAAATATTTTTCAAAATCAATTCTGTCTTCAATGGAATTTTGCATAACTGGTGAAGCTTTTTTTTCGGGTGAAAAATCCAAAAGAGGTTTTTGTTCTGCTGTTTTTTCAGATATAGAAGAATCCTGTTTTCGTGCCTTTGGAAATTGAGAAACAGTTGAGATACTTCCTGTTTTTTGAATTTCTTGACGCAAATTTTCCAAACGATCTACTAGCACATCAAAAGAGATTTGCGGATGAAACTGTAACAAGCGGATAAAAATCATTTCTAAAGCCAACCGAGGTTGACTAGAAAATCGCATGAAAGATTCTTGATCAAATAGAAAGTCAACTATCTGACCTAAATATAAAGACGAAACCGATTTGATTTGATTTTCAAGTAATGTAATTTCAGAGGCAGGCAAGTCGATTAAATGTTTGGCGGACACATCAGATTTTAAAATCAAAAGATTCCGGAAGTGTTTTAAAATATCTCTATAAAGTTTTAAAAAATCAATTCCCCGGGTATAAGCTGTTTCAATTTGAACCAAAATTGCTGTCAAATTGGATTGAAACACATTTTCAGAAATATCTAAAAGAATTTTTTGTTCAATCCCTCCTAATAAATCTGTAATAAACTCTACTGTTTTATTTTGACCAGAGATAAAAACCAAATCCAGAAGACTCAATGCGTCTCTGACACTACCATCCGCCTGACGAGCAATCATCCACAAGCTGCCTTCAGGAAGATTGATATTTTCTGTCCTGCAAATTTTATCTAAATGGTCGTGTAATAGTGGAGTGTCAATTCGTTTTAAATCATGACGTTGACAGCGAGATAGGATTGTAATAGGGATTTTGTTTGGATCTGTTGTCGCAAACAAAAAAAGAGCATGTGCAGGTGGTTCTTCCAATATTTTTAACAACGCATTGAATGCACCAACAGTAAGCATATGGACTTCATCAATAATATAAATCCGGTATCGACCGTGTGTTGGTAAATATCTAATATTATCGCGTAGCTCTCTTACTTTTTCAACACCGTTATTGGAAGCTCCGTCAATTTCAATAACATCGACTGAGTTCCCAGCAGAAATTGTCAAACAAGATTGACAAGCATTGCATGGTTCTGGTGTTAAGCCCTTTTCACAATTAAGTGCTTTCGCCACAATCCGTGCCAATGTTGTTTTTCCAGTTCCTCTAGAGCCTGTAAATAAAAGGGCATGGGACACTCGAGAAGCCGAAATCGCATTCGATAACGTTTTGGTAACGTGAAGCTGTCCAATGACATCATCAAATGTTTGAGGACGATATTTACGTGCAAGAACAAGATAAGACATAGAGCTCTTTCTATTAAAATGGCTAAAAAATCACTCTTAATATTTATATATTTTAACAGGCACAAAACTGTATTGCTTTTTAATTTCAAGCCCTTTTACCACTACCAATAATCTTCTATAATGACAAGATGTTTGTCAAAAAACCACACAAGGCATACTTTTTACTAGTAATTTACAGCATCTTTATGATATAAAAGATTTTTTTCAAGAATAGGCTCATTTTATGAAGGTAATCACAACAGCCGCAGAAAAAACACAACAACTTGGATATCTGATTGGTAAACATTTAACAAAGCCTATTGTTATTTGCCTTTTCGGCACGCTAGGAAGCGGAAAAACAACTTTTACAAAAGGTTTAGCAAAAGGATTGCAAGTACCTTCGGAGGTTATTGTAACAAGTCCAACATATGCTTTATTACATGAATATTCGGGAGGTCGAGTTCCACTACTTCATGCTGACTTATATCGACTAATGAGCGAAGATGATTTAGAAAACATTGGTTTTTATGATTTTTTACACACAAATGTTGTTGTAGTCGAATGGGCAGAACGATTGGATGACACATCTCGATCCAATGCTCTTATTATATCCTTGGAAATTCAAGAAGATCGCCGTCATATCCAATTGATGTCAGATGTTCCTGAAATAACAGAAATTTTAGAAAAAATTTCATCGGAGTTAAAAGGAGTTATATCGTAAATGGCGATTATTGTTAAAAAATTTGGAGGAACTTCTGTAGGAGATTTAGATCGGATTCGAAATGTAGCCAGAATTGTATCCAAAGCTCATGATGCAGGAAACAAAGTAGTGGTTGTATTATCCGCCATGTCTGGAGTAACAGACAAGCTATTACAAATGGCTCATGAAATTTCAGAAGCACCGGATAAACGAGAATTGGATGTTCTGCTTACAACAGGAGAACAAACTACAATCGCACTTTTAGCAATGACCTTGAAAGATCTGGGGTATAATGCTCGTTCAATTTTAGGATTTCAGGCTGATGTTCGGACAACAAATGCATTTGGGAGCGCACGAATTAAAAGTATTAAAGCCGATTGGATTCAAAAACTACTGGATACGGGAAATATTGTAGTTGTGGCTGGATTTCAGGGCTGGGATGAAGAAGACAATATTACAACATTGGGTCGAGGAGGAAGCGACACCTCAGCAGTAGCTTTAGCTGCTGCCTTAAATGCCGATCGATGTGATATCTATACCGATGTGGATGGCATATACACAACGGACCCAAACATGTGCCCTAAAGCTCGAAAATTGAAAGCTATTAGTTATGATGAAATGCTTGAAATGGCAAGTATTGGAGCCAAAGTATTACAGATTCGAAGTGTTGAATTCGCTAAAAAATATAACGTACCGGTGCAAGTACGTTCATCTTTTCACCCAGAGGAGGAAGGAACCATGGTTCTACAGGAAAGCGCAGATATGGAATGTTTGGTAGTATCTGGTGTTACATATAGTAAAAAAGATGCTCGTATCACAATTAAAGAAGTTCCCGATCACCCAGGGGTTGCTGCGAAAATTTTTTCGGCAATTGCCGCTGTTGGTATTTCTGTAGATATGATTATTCAAAATACAAGAGAATCCGGGAATACAGATCTAACTTTTACAGTAGATCGAGGAGACTTTAAAGAAGCTCTTTCAATTGCCGAAAAAACAGGCAGGGAAATTGGAGCCGGGAATGTGGTTGGCGACACAAATATTGCTAAAGTATCTGTTACCGGAGTAGGCATGCGTAGCCATCAAGGTGTTGCATCTACTATGTTCACTGCTCTTTCGAAAAATGGCATTAATATTTTAATGATTTCTACTTCTGAAATTCGAATTTCTTGTATTATTGAAGAAAAATATACTGAATTGGCCGTCCGTGAACTTCATAGTGCATTTGGCCTAGACACCGAATAAATATAATATATCCTTTTGATTTCTAGCTACCATATTGACATCAACTTGATATCAATGAACCAGATGGGAGAGGGAATTATATGAAAGACCAAAGTCGAATAAAATATAGTTTATTAAATGCCTGGGCAAAACTCTTTTATTCCTGTACCATGTACGATAAAAATTTAATTCCATCTAGCGGTTCTGCCGTGTTGCTTGGGAATACTTGTTCTACACTTGATTTTTTATGGATTCAGCTGACAACATCTCGTCGCATTACGTTCTTTATAAAATTATCCGAATATCCAAATTGGATTCATCCTCTCCTAGCGATTTTACACGTAAGGAATTTTGCATCCCATGATATTTTAAAATTACTTCAGCAAGACAAGCTCATAGGGGTCTTTATTAATGATGAAGCTCCAGAGCAGGCTCAGATGGGATCAATTTCTTCCTCAGCAATGTCTTTATTAGAAACCATTTCAGCAGAAACCCCACTAATTTCATTCCATATATTTGGAACATATCGCAGTAGTTTTTCAAAAGCCTTCAAACAATATTTGAAAAAAATTCCTTCTAACATTCGAAAAGTAAGAGGAATTGCTTTTGCTCAAATTCCTCATGGGTTAACACGCGGAGAGATCAAGCAACATTTATTTGAACTTTCTACAAAGGCATTTCGAGCCCTAGAAGGTTCCATGCACTCCATCGCTTCTTCTTGGATTGATCAGGCAAAAATTAAACCCAGTGAGATTGTAGTGGAAGACCCTCAGGCAGGAAAACTTACGAAGCGAAAAATATTCATTTTAACCTTATATCTTTCTCGAAAACTTCGAAAAACTTCTTCGCGCTATGTAGGCATATTGCTGCCTGCATCTCTTGCTAGCACAATTTTTAATATGGCGACTCTTATTGCCGGAAAAGCAGTGTTGAATATTAATTTTACTGCAGGGAAAGTAGCTATACATAGTGCTTTAGACCAAACAAAACCGGATCAAATTATTACTTCTAAAGAGTTTATAAAACGACTAGAAGAACGAAACGCCATGCTTCCACCACTAAATCCAAATCAATTGATTTATGCAGAAACCATCTTTAAAAGTTTAAAACAGAAGAAATTTACCCTTTTGCTGTATTGGCTATTAACTCTACTGCCAGCATGGAGTTTAAAACAAATTTTTTGCCCAAAAAAAAACCAGCTTGATGATCCGGCAGCGATTTTATTCAGCAGTGGATCAGAGGGAACACCAAAAGGTGTTATTTTAACCCACGGGAATATCCTAAGTAATATTGAGCAATCTCGGGATGTTCTTTGTAATAACAATTCTGATAAAATGCTGGCATGCCTGCCTCCTTTTCATGCGTTTGGATTTACTGCAACATTAATATTGCCTATGCTTGCAGGTATGCCTATGGTCTATTATCCAGATCCCATGAATGTAATTGCTATAGCCTCCTTAATTGAGCAATATAAAATCACCATTTTCCCCGCTACACCTACTTTTTTAGGTCTTTATGTACGTCAGAAAAAAGTGTTGCCAAAACAACTTCAATGCCTTCGATTTACTGTTGCTGGTGCAGAAAAGCTTAATGCCGAAATTAGAGATGGTTTCTTTCAAAAATTTGGTATTCCAATTTTTGAAGGATATGGTGTTACAGAAACATCCCCGGTAGTCGGTGTTAATATACCGGATCGAAAAAAACCTCGCTCTTTATCTAATCCTTGGCATAAGGATGGAACGACCGGAGTACCTTTGCCTGGTATTGCCATTCGTATTGTAGACCCAAAAACAATGAAAAAACTTCCTCCAAATGAAGACGGACTGATTGTGCTTGGGGGCGCTCAAGTAATGCAAGGCTACTTGAATTTGCCAGAAAAAACAGAAGCGGCCATTTATTTAGACAATGAAATTCGTTGGTATAAAACAGGAGATAAAGGCAATTTAGATGACGATGGCTTCTTGACAATTGTAGATCGCTACTCTCGCTTTGCCAAAATTGGCGGCGAGATGATAAGCTTGGCAGCCGTGGAGCAATCTCTTTACGAAGTATACACTACATTTGTTAACGACAAGCTAGCAAACTTCCCTGCTGTAGCCGTAAATATTGAAAACACTACGAAAGGAGAAGATATCGTAATATTGGGAGAAGGCGCTGACTTCTTAGAAACATTAAAACAGGCTGTATTAAAAAGCTCACTTTCCCCACTATTAAGACCATCGAAATACATTTTAATAGAGCTGATTCCAATTCTTGGTTCTGGCAAAAAAGACTTTACCCGGGCAAAAGAATTAGCAAAACAGCTTATAAATACAAATAATTCTTAAATAAAAGAAGTAATGAGGCCCTTGACAAACAGTCCCTTTTTGCCTATACGGTAGGAAACGAGCAAAAATAGGATTTACTTATGTACTTATTTCACACTACATATCCTCGAAGACAGAGGTTTTATGAGCGTTTTACCAAGCGTTTTAGATGGGGTGCCTAAGGCGTTATTTCGTTTGATTAATTAATATATTGCTTGATGTGACCCCGGTATTCCCGGGGTATTTTTTTGATCGATAAAGGAGATGGGTGAAAAAATGACGACCACCAAAATTAAAAAAGTAATTCTTGCCTATAGTGGCGGACTGGATACATCTATTATCGTTCCTTGGCTGAAAGAACACTATGACAATTGTGAAGTAATTTGTTTCACTGCAGACTTAGGTCAAGGTCAAGAATTAGATGGACTGGAAGAAAAAGCCCTTAAATCTGGCGCAAGCAAACTTGTGGTGGGAAACCTGAAGGAAGAATTTTTGAATAACTATGTTTTTCCTATGATGCGTGCAGGAGCTATTTATGAACGAGAATATTTACTAGGAACATCTATCGCTCGTCCATTAATCGCAAAAGCGATGGCTGACTTAGCTTTAAAAGAAGGAGCGGATGCTGTTTCTCATGGTTGTACAGGAAAAGGAAATGATCAAGTTCGATTTGAACTTTCGATTATGGCGATTAATCCACGTCTTCGAGTGATTGCACCTTGGAGAGAGTGGGATATACGGAGTCGGGAAGATGCCCTCGCCTATGCTCAAAAATATAATATCCCGGTAACTCAAACAAAAAAAGATCTTTATAGTCGAGACCGCAACCTATTGCATATTTCTCATGAAGGAGGATTATTAGAAGATCCATGGAATGAACCGGAAGAAATTATGTTTCAGCTTTCTTCAAGTCCTGAAGCAGCTCCGGATAAACCAGAATATATTGAAATTGAATTTGAAAAAGGCCTCCCGGTTTCTTTGAACGGACAAAAAATGAATTCTCTCGATTTGTTTGAAATATTAAATCAAAAAGGTGGTAGCCACGCTATCGGCCGAACAGACATTGTAGAAAATCGTTTGGTTGGCATGAAAAGTCATGGCGTATATGAAACTCCGGGAGGAACTATTTTATACAAAGCACATCAAGCATTAGAAAGCCTCTGTTTAGATCGTGGCACAATGCACTATAAAGATTTGCTTGCATTGAAATATGCCGAACTTGTGTATAATGGTCAATGGTTTACGCCTTTACGAGAAGCTCTAGATGCATTTGTATCCTCTACACAACAAAACGTAACAGGTACTGTACGATTAAAACTATATAAAGGGAATATTATCCTTGCCGGTCGAAAAAGCCCATATAGCTTATATCGGGAAGACTATGCATCCTTTGGCGAAGAAGATGTATATAATCAACGCGATGCGCATGGTTTTATTCAATTGTTTGGATTGCCCATGAAAGTGGGTGCTATGCTGGAAATTGGAGAATCGGGTGAAAGCCGATATGCTAATGCTAAATTAGAACAAGAGCAACAAAGATTTAAGTGGGATTAAAACGGAAAAAGCCCATAATAAGTATTTAAAAACAGGCTTTATCTGGCTCATCAACATTATAAATTGGATAGAGCCTGTTTTGGTTTTAGGAGGTGCTTATGGCACAGTTATTCAAACGGCATTTTTTGAAGTTATTGGATTTTACACCGGAAGAAATTTTATATTTACTTGATTTATCGGTGAAATTAAAAAAAGAAAAAAAAACGGGAACTGAAGAAAAGAAATTAATAGGGAAAAATATTATTTTGATTTTTGAAAAAGAATCAACTCGAACCCGGTGCGCTTTTGAAGTGGCTGCATATGACCAAGGTGCCCATGTAACTTATTTGGGACCTACGGGATCTCAAATGGGTACAAAAGAAAGCATTAAAGATACTGCTCGGGTATTAGGCCGGATGTATGATGGTATTGAATATCGTGGGTTTGCACAGGAAAAAGTGGAAGAACTTGCAAAATACGCCGGGGTGCCTGTATGGAACGGATTAACTGACGAGTTCCATCCAACTCAAATTTTAGCCGATTTTCTAACGATGCTGGAACACTCACCTAAACCGTTATCTGGTGTTTCTTTTGCATATTTGGGAGACGCCAGGAATAACATGGGAAATTCCTATTTGGTGGGAGCAGCAAAAATGGGCATGGATTTTAGAGTAGTTGCTCCTTCAAATTTGTGGCCAAACAAAGTCCTGCAACAGCTTTGTAATGAAATTGCGATTCAAACTGGTGCTAAATTAACATTTACTGAAAGTGTGGAAGAAGGCGTAAAAGGTTGTGATTTTTTATGTACTGATGTATGGGTAAGTATGGGAGAAGCAGAAACCGTTTGGAAAGAAAGAATTTCTCTTTTAAAACCCTATCAAATCAACACCTCCGTACTTAAAAAAACAGGAAACGCAAATGTTAAATTTATGCATTGTTTGCCTGCTTTTCATAATAGAGAGACAACTGTAGGAAAAAAAATATTTGAAGAATATCAGATGGATGGCATTGAGGTTAGTGAAGAAGTGTTTGAATCACCGGCGTCTATCGTTTTCGATGAAGCGGAAAACCGCTTGCATACCATCAAAGCCGTGATGGTTGCGACACTGGCATTGTAAACACAACTTGCAAACACAATGGATTTGTTTTCTCAATAAAATAAGTCTGCCAACGGCGCCATCCTTTATTAAGGTCGCGGTTATATTAACCGCGACCTTTTTTCTTCCAACACCGACTGCTCTATTGTTTCATATAATCCCTCTACGCCTTCCATGGCCCTAGTTTCTCGAATGATATTTTCAGAGGCAATCATACGATCCATCACATCTCTTGCTTCACCCGTTATCAAAGGCAAGCTTGATATTATTGTTCTACAGCTTTTGGGCGTGGGCGGGGAAGCCCTCTAGGGAAGGTAAGGAGTGATTTCTTTGGCGTGTTTTTTCGCGCCACCTAGAACTGTTTCAAGTGCACGAAAAGCTTGATCACCCATTTGTTGTCGTTTCTCAGAATCTTGAAATAATTTAATTACTGTATTTGCAAGATCTTGCTCATCGTACACAATTTTCAATCCCTCATAACGCAGGAGTAGGTCTCGTGCAAGTTCAAAATCTTCTAATGAAGGCCCGGATAAAACTGGCTTTTTCCATGCAACTGGTTCAAAAATATTTTGTCCACCTAACTTAACCAAACTACTTCCACAAAAGGCAACCGTCACATGCTGATAGATGGAAAATAAATCTCCTATGGTATCTAACACCCAAGCGACAACTTTCTTTTGAGCAATAGAAGCATTACTATATAATTCTACTTGAAAGCCCGCGATTTGTAATTGGTCGACAAGTTCTTGGACTCGCTTAAGGTGCCTAGGGGCAAAAATAAAGACAGCATTAGGATCTTTTTCATATATTTGAACTGCGGCTTTAATTAGTTGAGAAAATTCTCCATGACGAATACTTCCAGCAACCAACACATGCTTTCCGCTGACATGAGAAACCAATGGATCAAGAAAAGTTACTTTCTTACATGCGGCAACACGATTTAACAACGTATCAAGTTTCGCATTTGAATGTACGACAATACGATGTGGGCTTGCGCCCAAGGCAAGAATTCGATTTTTATTTTGTTCATTGATCATACTAAATTTTACAAATAAAGATAAAATCGGTTTATATAAACGTTTGGCAAAAAAGCCGCCGCTTGCTCGCTGAGAAATACGCCCATTTATCAAACAAACAGGAATTTTATGATGATGCGCACATGCAATTAAATTAGGCCAAATTTCTGTTTCCAAAAGTACTAACACGGTAGGAGAAATTGTTTGTATAGCGCGCTTTACAGTCCAAGGAAAATCCAAAGGCAGCATATAAGAAGGTATATTGAGATTTTTTTGAGCGTACTTATGCCCGGTAAATGTCATTGTTGTTACAATTGTCTCACAGTTGGGATAAATTTCTTGCAATTGAGGAACAATTGCCTCTGCTGCAGTCATTTCTCCCACTGACGCGGCATGTATCCAAACACGTGGCCGCGAAGGCAACAACATATTTCGATAAATTCCTCGACGTTGCTTCCATAATTCTTTTGTGCCTTTTGAGGCTAAAAGCTGAAGCACCCAGAGAACAAAAATCCCGATAGGTGACAATATTTCTGTAATAGGTCGATAAAACCACGTATAAAACATCGATGCCAGCTACTTTTCTTCGATAAATTTAGATCCTTGGACTTTTACAAGCCCTGCTTCCTTTACTGTATCACCATCCGAACGAAATCGTGTAAATCCTGTCACACCAGAAAAACCTCCCATAGAGATTAATTCTTTTTGAACATCTTCCCGACTGCTTCCTTTTTTGGCAGATAATGCCCGTACTAGAATTCCGGAACCATCATAGGCCATTGCAGCAAAAAGATCTGGCGTTTCTTGATAAGAGGCATAAAATTCCGTCACAAACGATTTTACCTGAGGATTTTTAGTATCTGGGAAAAAGCCAACGGAAATTATTGTTCCATCAAGTAAGGCCTCCATTCCTTCTACGAAACTGGCCGAATACCAAAGATTGGTGCCATATAATTGGATGGGCAACAGACCATTTTGAGAAAGTTGTGCGATAATGTGTTTGCTTGTACGAATCCCATCCGGAATAAAAATAGCATCTAATCGAGCCGTACTTGTTCGATATGTTTTTAACCTTTGAACAATTGCTAAAAAATCAGTCTGATTTGTATTGTATGCCTGAGAAAAAACAACGTTTCCCCCTTGAGCTTTAAGCTGATTGGCAAATAAATTATAGAAAGTTTCTCCGTATTTTCCTTTTGGATATAAAATCGCTACTTGTTTCTTGTTTGTTTTGAGTGCCTTATTTACTAAAGCACCCACTTCCATCTCAGGAGTAAGAAACATACGAAAAGCATATTGGCCATGATCTTCTAGAGAATTTTTAGAAGTTAATAAAAGAATCGGTATTTTTAATTCTTGTGCTATTTTTGACGACTGAATAGAAGCCTCCGCTGTAATTGGACCCAAAAGAACAGAGACATTTTCTTTGGCCATTTTTTGAATAACTTCTTGTAAATATTCACCTTCCGATCCGACATCCTGAATAGTTAATTGGATTGGTTGTCCTAGAGTACGATTGGCCTGTCGAATGGAAAGTTCAATTCCACGACGAGTCATTTCGCCTTGTTTTGCATATTTCCCTGAAAGCGGCAATAAACATCCGATTATGGGCCCTTTTTCAATAGTTTCTGCAGATAAAGGCAATCCTTGTTTTTGCCGTTGTTGAATAACTGGATAAAAAAAGTTGGCGGGACCCTTTTCCGGAATTTTACCCCAACTTGTCCAAGCACCACTTAAATTTCCTTGGCGATACAGTTGCTCGCCTTGTCCAAACAATAAACAGCCAGCTGCAAAACCATCTGGTGAAATCTGAACTAAATAGGAGCCTAATTTATCCAAGGATTGATTGCTCATTACGCTTTGAATTTGTTGCCGAGCCTGGCTTCTTTGTAGTTCTGTAGTTGCATTATCTATAGCTTTTTGCCAATTTTGCAAACATACTAATAAGTTATTCTGCTCTTGTGCATTGGCTAGCATGCCGTAATACCGAAAACGCTGCTCTTTTGTAAATTTTTCGGGATTAGCAAGTTCAGAACGACGGATAACTGCACCTAGATCTCCTTCTTTTGTATAAATTGTCATTACTGCCAATACAGCGTCATTTGAACGAGGATCCTTAGGATATTTTGCAATTAAACGTTCATATGCACTTCGAGCCGCAACAGAATCTTCTTTTTTTACATAAATTTCTGCACTACGAGACAATGCAGCAGGCGCTACAGGAGAAATCTGAAATTTTTGATAACATTCTTCATACAAGCCAAGTGCTTCTGTAAGTTTATTTTGTCGAAAAAATTCCTCTGCCTGAGAAAATAATGTAATATCATCCATTGATTTCGCTGACTGTGAATTTGCTGTAAAAACACACCCCAAAACTAAAAAAAGAATTCCTAAAAAACCTATATGCCGCTTCATATAACGACCACCTTCCTTATTACGGATCTATGTAAATCATATATAAACATTTATTAAACATATATCACCTTGTAAACATTTTCAAATTCCAAAAAGTCAAAAGCATTTTTCGTTGGATATCTTGACACTACTAAAAACACCGTACTATGATATGATATTAAATAAAAGGTGAATAGATGAAATTTTCTTGCCATCGAATGACATTTTTTGGATTCTGGATAGCCTTTCTAGCAATTATCTGTCTTCCAATACATACATTTGCCGAAGAAAGAATCGGCTCTGAAGTTTTCCCTGTATTTGAAACAAAGCAACAATTCGAAGTGGAAAAACAAGCCTTGCGCAATGAATATGCTCAACTCACTGCAGAGCAAACCAATTTGCGAAAAGCATATCTGGCTTCTACATCAGAACAAGAGCGTGCGTCTTTATTAAGTAAAATTCAGACCTTGAATTTTCGAATCCAAGTCTATGAAGGTCGAATTCAGGCACTTGCAGTGGCTGACAAAAAAGGAAACTAATTTAAATTCTTCACAACCTTTATATCGAACACACAAATCAGGAGTGAATTTATGGCAACACCTTCTAAGCTTGATCAATTTCTCAAAACAGCAAGACCGGAAAACATTCAATGCTTATTTCCAAATTCAAAAGCTCTTTTAGTAAGTGGACAATATATTGATCGTACAATGCGAAAGCAAAAAAACGCCATGTGTGTTGCCGCTAACGGACGAAATAGTTTTGTCATCGCAGGTGCATTACAAGCTGCACAACGAGCAAATAGTGTTTTAATTGTAGAAATTGCTCGTTCTGAAGGTGGAACTAACGCTTATTGTCCAGTTAATTTTTGGAATATTGCCAAAATAACAGATGGGCTTTGTAATCAAATGGGCATTACAATTCCTGTGGCAATTCATGCAGATCATTTTACCATTAAAAAAGAAACCGACATTGATGTTGCTAAAGCTGAAATTCCAACTTTGTTTGAAGCGGGCATTACATCGATAGCAATTGACGCATCTCATCTTCCAGATGCACAAAATTTAAATACAAATATAAAACTTAATCAATATATTCCAAAATGGGCCGGCCTGGAAACAGAAGTAGGAGAAATTAAAGGCTCTCAAGGGCTCTCAACTCCGAAAGAAGCTCTGTT